>ERZ773050.61-NODE-61-length-66482-cov-4.004817_pt1 | contig 66482 bp, 65 predicted proteins | sample MGYA00580632_ERZ773050 | MGnify/ENA primary metagenome ERZ773050 (study PRJEB29015, sample SAMEA2738123) | human oral metagenome | biome: human oral; feature: human-associated habitat; material: saliva | place: China | collected 2166 ... | reverse complement strand
GCTGCCGGATTTCATATTGCCATTCTTAAGAGATAAATCAAGCGAAAACATATGAATACGCGGATAAACGGTTATTGCAACTTTCTTCATGTCTTATAGATTAATACAAAGGCATAGGCAACCGCAAGGATTTTTTCTGTTTATCGTTATGGTAGACTTTTCGTCATTTCTACTTTTACTCCATTAAGTGCGTAAATGCTAGCAATTCCGTATAATACAATTGTGACCTATAAAAAATACCTTGCGCTTCAAACCAGACTTGAATGGTTCTATGATTTTCATCCAGGTTTCTTTGATGATATTCCGGCAAGTCAAAAAGAATTGTTGCAGCGGACGTTTTTGTACGACGCGCCAGACGATGGATATCCTGAATCGATCCGAAAATTTTATGATGACACGATCGCAGGACGTCCGCAATTACAGCATGATATGCGTATAGCAGTTGACGCATTATACCGAGCAGCTGGCGCAGGTAAGCTGACCGATTATATTGGTGATTAAAATTTATCCAGTGCGCAATATACTAAGTTGCCATCTAAGCAAAGTTACTTGACAAAATAAATATTTTGGTGTAGAATAAAACTAGTATTGTTACTGTACACCCATTGACCGCTCGCTTTTAGCAAAAAAACTACAATCCGTCCACTAGCTATAGAACTCGTCGCCCCTCAAGCGCATGACTGAGGGTGATTTGGTCGGCATATTCTAGGTCGACGCCCACGGGAATGCCGCGCGCCAGGCGCGACACCTTGACATTGAGGCGTGCTTCTTGAATGTGGCGCTGAATAAATAACGCTGTCGATTCTCCCTCAACGCTCGCGTTTGTTGCGATAATAATCTCTTCGGCGGCATCATTGCGGATACGCTTTAGTAACTCTGGAATGTGCAGCTGTTCTGGTCCTATGCCGTCTATCGGCGAAATCGTACCGCCAAGCACATGGTATGTTCCCTTGAACTGTCCGGTACGCTCTAACGCAACGATATCAAGCGGCTCCTCAACCACTGCGATCATACGCTTGTCGCGCGCAGTATCGCTATAAAGCGGTGAAATATCTTCGTCGGCATTGATGAGCGCGAATGTGACAGGACACGTTTTAACGTCGCCATGCAATGCTGTCAAAGCACGCGCCATAGACTGCGCAGTGCGCTCGTCGGCGCGCAACAAAAAATACGCATATCTCTCAGCAGTACGCGGACCGACGCCTGGCAATCGCCCGAGTTCATTAATTGCGCGTTCCAGCGCGTTTGGCAGCAGCTGTGCCATTGTGTCTTACAATCCCAGATTGCCCAAGCCGCCCATGAGCGGTTTCATCTTTTCGGCGGCAATTTCCTGAGCTTTTGCCATACCGTCGCGAATAGCAATCTCAATCCAGTGCTCCAGCTGGTGGATGTCATCCAAATCGACGTACGCCGGATCAATTTTAATTGATTTAATTTTTAGCTCGCCGGTGATTTGCACGATCACCGCGCCATCGCCCGCTTCAACTTCAACGATTTCTTTTGCGAGCGCCTTCTGCGCTTTGCGCAAATCATTCAACATCTTCATTTGGTTCAACGCCATGTGGTCAGTCCCTCCATATAACAACTAATCGGTAATGGTGATATTATACCGCATTATTGTAGGATTTTGTAGACGTATAGTCGGTCGCTCTGCTCGGCGCGCCCATTCGTGATGATCTGCTCAAGCTGCCATGATTCTGGTGCGGCGGGCATAGAACGGCGGGCATCTCGTGTGAGCACGATAGTACCGGGCGACTGGTCGGCTTGATCGCGTAGCGTGATTTTAGGCGAGCGCTCTGCTACGATATGATAAAAATCGCGTTCTTGCTCGGTTGCGACGAGTGCCATCTGATCGTGCTTACTAGCGTAAGCGTGTATAAGGTTTAAGTCGCTTGAATAATGCGCGAGCACACTTGGCGCGTAACGGTAACCATCCATATAATGCGTGACATTTGTAGCAATAATGCCGATTACCAGCACGGCAAGCGGCAACAGCCCTGCCAGCCGTGCGTACGGATTGCGCGGAAATAACCGGTACCAGTAACGTATCAAGAAGTCAAATCCAGTCGCGATGAGAATCGTCATGACGAAGAAGAGGGCACTTATATGTGCCGGCGTAAGCAGAATAAGCGGTACGAGCAGAACGCTCAAAATAATTGTCACATAACTGCGCGCCGTATAATGCGTCGTGATGAGGCGGTATAACCCAATGAGTGCTACGAGAGCAAGCGTTAATGAATATGCCGGCCGCAGTAGCGCGCCCGAACTGTGCGCGCTGAACCCAACTAGATCGAGAATCGCTTGCGGTGCCGTAGCGCGGATATGGGCAAACGATATGTCGCTTGGTAGCCCGGCAAGCTCAAGCGCGGTCGACGGCTGGATGACAATAGCGTAGACAAGCGGCGCCATGCTCGCTAGCCCCAGTATTGCTGCCATCAGCAACTTTGTTTTGCCAAGCCGCTTCATGATATAGCGAATGTGTGGATGCAGCACCGAGGTAATAAGCAGCGACACAACAACGTAAATTCCAAGCGGCACATACAATGCTACTGCCATCAGAACGCCGCCTGCGATCTTCCAAAACGTATGAAAATATTTACCGCGTGTTACGCGTAATCCTGCTACGAGCAACCACACGGCGATTGCGTTAAATGTAATCGCTGGCGTACCGTCTTGCGCCATGAACAAAAATTGCGTTGTTGTAGCGAGCGCCATCGTCGTGATCATCGCGACATTACGCTTTAGCCACGATTGTGTTAGTACAAGTATACCAAGAATGGTAAATGTCGCTAGCACAAGAGACGGTAGCTTAATTGCAAATGTCGTCGCGCCGAACGCATAAATACTTAGCCGTTGCAACAAATGATACGGGAAACTAACGATCATCGCTGGGTCAAGCGAGTTTTTTGAGAGCGAGCTGCTTGTCGCTACCGATTTGATTTCTTCAGGGCGCAATTCGCCTGGCGTTTGTAGTGCACCGACCCATACGATCACGCCGATAATCACTGCAATTACCAACAACCCCAGTCCAAAGCGCCAACGATAAAGAACATAATCTGTGACGTGCGATTTCATACCTCTTGATTATACCAGATATTTACTCATGGCGGCGGTCAAGCGACATGAAACGCAAGCGTTCCGGATGGAAGTATAATTGCACTTTACCTGTCGGACCATTGCGGTGCTTGGCGATAATCAAATCAGTGATATTTTGCACTTCAGGATTATCCGGCTCATAGTAGCCGGGACGGTAAATAAACGATACGAGGTCGGCATCCTGTTCAATACTTCCCGATTCGCGCAGATCGGCAAGCTGCGGAATCGGCGGCGTACGGCTCTCGACCGAGCGGCTTAGCTGGCTGAGGGCGATGAGCGGCACATTGAGTTCGCGCGCTATAAGTTTGAGCCCCCGCGAAATTTCGCTCACCTCCTGCACGCGATTACCATTGTGATTGTTTGCTGCTTGCATGAGCTGCAGGTAGTCCACAACAATTAGTCCGAGTGGCTGGTCATGCATAGCGCGGCGAGCTTTGGTGCGCATCTCCAACACGCTGAGTCCTGGCGTATCATCGATGAAGATTGGCGCTTCTGCCATTTCCCCCATCGCTTCACTGATTTTACTGAAATCGTCGTCGCTCAAATTACCGGTGCGGATATTCCAGCTGTCAACACCAGAGGCATCAGCAAGCATGCGGTCGATCAGTTGCTCTTTACTCATCTCTAGACTGAAAAATAGAACGGGCAATTTCGCGATTGTTGCAATATTATAGGCGAGGTTTGTCACGAGCGTTGTTTTACCCATCGCTGGACGTGCTGCGAGAATGATTAAGTCGCTGCGCTGTAATCCAGCTGTCATATTATCAAGGTCTTGATAGCCAGTACGAATGCCGCGCAATTGTCCTTTGTTGCGGTGCAATTCTTCAATGCGGCTGAAGCTTTCGTCGAGAATACTTTCAATACTCACCAAGTCCTGTTTAAGCGACTGATCAGACACATTAAATAATTCCGCTTCGGCTTTTTCGAGCAGCTCGGCAGTAGATGTTTCCTCGTTAAATCCCATTTCGCCAATATCAGCACTTGCTTTAATGAGACGGCGGCGAACAGCTTTTTGTGCAACAATGTCGGCATAGCTGCTAGCATGCGCGGCGGTTGGTACATAATTTGTCAGCTCAGTGAGGTAGCTGCTGCCGCCAACAAGCTCCAGTTTATCTTTCTTTTTTAGCTCATCAGTTAACGTTAGCAGGTCCACCGGCTTGTGGCGTTCGTACAGGTGCATCATGGCGGCAAAGACGGTTTGATGGCGCTGGTCGTAAAAGTCCGCTGGCTTGACGATTTCCGACGCATCAGCGAGTACATCGTCGTCAATGAGAATCGCACCGAGCAAGCTCATCTCAGCATCAATATTTTGTGGCGGAATCTTAGCGTCAACTTGTTTCGCGGGCATTATAAACTCACTTCCTCTCCGCCGCCCATCATAGCAATAATTGCAGCAGTTTGACTATCTTCTGGCGGTTTCGGCGCAGCAAGTACGGTGATTTCGGTGTCGGGCAGGTTGATCATTTGCAGCGATTCGGCGAGTGCCGGTAGGGCCTTGTCTATTTGGGTTTTGGCGAATTTTTTACCAGCATAAATAGTAAGTGTCGCGCCATCGTAGTGATATTTGCACTTAGCAAGAATACTGTGCGCGCCCGCAGCAGATTCCTTGAGCGGCGCGAGAAAATCATCCCAAGCAAAGGATTTTTCTTCTTTATTTTCCTTATTGCTTGCTGGCGCTATGGCTGATGCGGACGATACAGCGCTACTCTTGTCATCTTTTATCGGCGCAGCGGACTTTTGCGTGGCGTCTGCACCTGATTTTGCCGCCGCACTCGTGCGTGCTCGCGGAGACGCAACAGGCGTTTCTAATGGTTTTTTGGATGCTTGCGGTGTTGCGTGTAACGCAGGCTCTTTTGCCTGCGCCGGAGAATTGGTTGACTTTGCTGTATGATTCCCGCTAAGCGCAGTAGCTGTGGCAATTGGCTGCGTTACTATATTCGCCTGCGATGTTAGCGCAACCAATAGTGACGTGTACGGCCACGGGCTGCGTGTTACTTTCGCGAGCGGACCAAGCAACGCTAAGCGCTCTGGGTGCGAAATTGCACCGTGTTGAATATTTCGCGCGATTTGCTCGGCGGCGATTGGTGCTGGCACGCCATTGTGTTCCATTGTGCCAAGCCGTTGTACGATTGCAGCTATATCGCCTGCTGCCGCCGCTGCGAGCAACGCGTCAACGTCCTGCGCGCTTGCAAGTCCGAGCGATTCTTCTATTAGCTGCGCGGTAATTGCGCCATCTGCGACATGCTGTAATTGGTCAAGGAGGCTGATACTGTCACGAAAACTCCCCTGCCCCTGCTCAGCAATAAGTCGCAAAGCATCATCGTCAATCGCAATGCGCTCGGCCTCGGCAATTGCGCGCAGATGCGCCACCACGTCTGTTTCGCCGATTAGCCGAAAATTAAATCGCTGCACGCGGCTCAAAATCGTTGCCGGCAGTATATCGGCATCGGTAGTTGCGAGAATAAAAACGACGTGCTCCGGCGGCTCTTCAAGCGTTTTAAGAAGCGCGTTGAACGCCGACTTACTGAGCATATGTACTTCGTCAATGATATACACTTTTTTCGGAGCGCTGACTGGTGCAATCTGTACTTTATCGCGTAAATCGCGAATATCCTCAACGGAGTTGTTGCTCGCTGCATCAATTTCGATAATATCCAGGTGTGTCGATTCGTCGGTATACGGTAAATTGTTAATTTCGTGCGCCAAGATACGCGCAATTGACGTCTTACCGACACCGCGCGGTCCAGTTAGCAGATACGCATGTGCTACTGCGCCGCGCTTTAGCGCGCGCTCCAACAGCCGCGTAATGTGCGCCTGCCCAACAATCTCGCTCAATTTTTTCGAGCGGTATTTCCGGTATAATGCCTGGCTCATATAGCTCTATTATACGCTATGGATAACGTTTGCACGAGCGTTGATTTGTGAAGATATACGATGAGCGTAATAATTTGTTTGGTGTGGCTGTTCGTATTGGATGAAGAATTTAAGGTCCTATTTACAGACTGTTATGTAAATCGAGGCAAGATACTAAGTGTCGTCGAAACAGTACGCCGCTGAACTATGTAAGTATTCTGAATTAGTACTAAAATAAACTCGTCTGTACCGGCGTGAGATCAAGCGGCGCAACATCGCCTGCAATCGTGACATAATTACCAAGATACTGTTTCATCGGCATTGCAAGTAGCCGATTTTGCTGTTCCATAACGAGTAGCTGTCCGACCAATCCTACGAATGCACCAGAGAGGTGCGGTTGATTCCATAGCTCTATAGCAGTATACGACGAAAGTGCCGCGCCGTTGATCATTATGCTTGATAATTCGGCAAATTGCGGGTTGGAAAATTGTATATTTAGTGCACGCTGGATTACCGCAATCACCTGCTCTAATTTTTGCCGCGCCACTACCTCGTCGTACGAGTTTTCGACTAAAATTTGCGCTTTTTTGCGCAACTGGACACTTTCACACAATCCAGGCAGCCGAGCAATCTGCGCTTCATACTGCCGCGCGACGTTGGCGCTCGGGAACGTTTCGAGAATTACAGCACTCCGCGCACCCTGCTCAAGCAGTCGTGCTAATCCACGCCCGGCATTTGAAATCCCAACTTTAACAGTCTCTAGTGAAAAGTACGCAAGGTACAACAAATGCGGTTTTTTGTTGAGTTCAGCTTGTTGCACACTCAATTCTGTCGTGTTGTAGAACGCTGGATTAAAGCCAGTCTTCTGTTGGCATTCAGGACACTGTTCATATTTTTCAGAGACAGCGCGCTTGCCTGGACACTCATAACACTCGCCAGTTCGCATATCATACCAACCAGTACAGCGTTTGCGGCTTAAATCAAATGTCAGCGTAAAGTCGCCGACAGGACGAGCATACACAGAGACACCGTCAGCGTCCATTAGCCGAAAATATGGAGCGTTACACGTGCCGTCAAAGCTAACTCTCGTGAATAGAAACTTTCCAAGCGGCAAATCAACTAATTCACGAATCATCTTTTATCTACTACAATGCGGCTTCTACCGCTGCCCAACTGGCATCTGGGTCGTCTTCCGGCACGATGATAGTAACCTGGTCGCCAACATTGATACGGAAGTAAGTGACGCTCGCAAGTAAGATACGATACTCTTTGCCCTGCGCTTCAACGTAATATGCACCGTCATGCTGAACGAGCGTACCAATGATCTGCTTGCGTGAAACCGGTCCGATTTGTTTGTAGATGAAACCGCCATCGCTCGCAATGGTTAGCTTGAGAATGTCGCCTTCAACCAGTTTTGATTTGCTAGCATAGTTAGCTGGCACTGGATAATTCTTGCCGTCTGGACCGACCATGGTTTGTCCGTCGAACACGCCTTCAATAATTTTGCCGGTAACGTCGTCGCGGCTGTTAACCGGCGTCACGATTTGCCCGTCATCGCCCAAGATACTCATGAGCAATTCTTTAGCGGCGGCTAAATTTGTTTCCGCTTCTTGAATCAACGACTTAAGCCGTTTGACTTGTTTTTCTGGTAATTCTGACATACTGGTTCTCGCATTCCTTTGTATGTTTTCTTGATAATATCAATTTCATTATACGCTTTCATCGTTTGCTGTCAAGGATTGCATCGTTTATCCACACGAATAACAGTAGTTTCTGAAAAGTCGTTGTATTTTTTGTGCAGCATCGTGGCTGCTATTTTGTAGGCGGCACTGGCTGTATGGAGATGCGGGCAAATTTTGCGATATCATGAAAAGCCTGCGGCGTTATCGATTGGGCGAGTTCATCGCGAGTTGTTCGCGTGAGCGTCTTTTCATAAAAATACATTGGAACAGCGGTGTAGGCTGGATGTGTTTTAAAAGCGCAAACAAGCGGTTCAAGCATCTCATTAGTAATGCGCACTTCGTGAAAATGGTGCGCGATTTGTTCTTCCGCTGCGCGGCAGTCAAACGGTTTTTTGACCGTAAATCGTTGCAGCACTACATTGCCATCCTGATATGCAGTGAAAACGCCGTTCTGCTGCGGATATGCAGCGACCGTGTCAAACGCACTATCGCGCGCAATATCTAGTAGCGCCGGATAAAAACAGAAAAACGATCTCGTTGTCTCGTTGCTCGCGTCACTTGTCTCTATCGTGAGCACAGCGGTGTCAAAAAGTTCAGGGCGTTCAGCGATAATAAATGGGTCGTCAGCGGAGACGTGTGCGCCGGTTGCACCACCGACAATGCGCTGGCATGCTGCGAGCTGGCTCATCAATAGAGCATCGTTCTGGACATCAACGATAGCCATCAATTCAGCTTCAATATGTGCGAGCGATTCCGCAACAATGCTCTGGTTAATACTTGCCTGTTCCGCGTAAAGCGACTGCTCAAAAAGTGCGATATAATTCAGCGTGAAAGAATATTGTTGATTCGACCGTATTGCCATCAACGTTACCGATAAACGCACGCGACCGGTCAGCCGCTCGCAGTGATAATAAAAACCGGCGAATGACGATATGTTCAAATAAGTGGCACACGTCGTGCGAAAACGGTAAATCGTAGAGCGCGTAAAGTTTAGCTATCATGACAAGACCAATGACTTACTCTTAAGTAGGGTCGCCCCGACCCTAATGCAATTATAATGCAATAGAGTCGGGGCTGTCCAATAAGCTCAGAAGCTCTTGAAAGGCGCCCTGTTGTTGGACGTACCGCTGTTACGGTTCGTCAACGACCTAGGGGCGCTTGCCTTCGGCGTTGAGCTCTTCGGACTAGGCACCCCACTGTAGGTAGTCCTCGGCGGGGCGCTCGCCACGTTTCCGTAGCTCGGGTTCCCTGACTGAGACAGGGAGTCGTGGTGGTTCCTTCTGGTCATCCCCTTCTGAGGGCGTCCAGTCGCCATTTATATCCTCCTCAGGATACGAGTGGAGCTGACTCTGCGCCAGCTAGGAATGTCAAGACGACAAACCACAGAGTTAATAATATAGATAGATAATTTGTCAACAACGAAATTAACTAAATTACCCCGCTCCTACTTTAGGGCGGGGTAACTCTATGAAACAATGCGATCTCGTAACTATGTAGAAGCGAGCCTACGCCAATTCAACAGTTGCGCCAGCGTCTTCCAGAGACTTCTTGGCAGCTTCGGCTTCGTCTTTTGAGACTTTTTCTTTGATCGGGCTTGGTGCATTGTCGACAAGCGCCTTAGCTTCACCGAGACCAAGTCCAGTTAGCTCCTTCACCGCTTTGATAACGGCAACTTTTTGCGAACCAGCATCTTTGAGCGTGACGGTAAATTCGGTTTTTTCGTCGGCAGCAGCAGCGCCCGCGTCAGCAGCCGGACCAGCGACTGCAACCGCAGCAGCAGCCGGCTCAATGCCGTATTCTTCTTTCAAAATGGTTTTTAATTCATTGACCTCTAGAACTGTCAATTTAGTCAGCTCTTCGGCAAGTTTCTTTACATCTGCCATAGAATTTCTCCTTTGGTGTTTTCTAACATTAATACTAAACTTTGGTTTTTACGCAGCAGCCTTATCGGCGACACCGTCAAGTAGCGCATGAATATTGCCAGAAAGCGCATTCGTAACGTCGTGAACCGGCGAGAGCAATTGCGCCACCGTTTCAGCAATAAGCTGATTCTTACTCGGCAAGCCAGCAAGCGCCGTTACTTCCGCAGTACTTTGCGCTACTCCTTCGCCACTGAAGCCAGCGACGAGCTCAAGTGCTGGATGAGTTTTGGCAAAATCATTCAGCACCTTAGCAGACATAACTTCATCGTCCTGCGATACGGCATAAAGCAGCTGTCCTGTGAGCGCCGCTGTATCGGTGCTTTCATAAGTACTACTTTTACTCATCGCAACGCGTACCAGGCGATTCTTCACCACCTTGATAACAACGCCGGCCTCGCGTGCGTTTTTACGCAACTCCTGCAATTCAGCTACGCTGATACCTTGGTATTTTGCGACAGCCGTGCTTTTCGCGTTCGCGAACAGCTCGCTCATTTCTGCGACCAAAGCTTGTTTCTTGTCTTTGCTAATCGCCATAGACAAAATCCTTTCGTTTGCTTTGATAAATGAGACCGCATTGTTAAGGTTCGACACTGACAAAAAACGCCCCTGCATGCGCAAAGACGAAAAACGGAGTAATTCCCTCGGTAGCATTCTTATCGGCGCTTCGCTTTTTGCGACTCGCCCGCTACGGTCTTTGGCAATGTCTTAACTGGCATTGTAGCAAAAATACGCCAAGATTGCAAGAATAGTATTGACAGATAGTAATTTTTCTAGTAAAATACGCATTTGGTATGATAAAATCTCGTTGTTTAGCGTCGGCGCGCGAGGAGTATCAGCAGTCGCGTGATATATTGCTAGCGCACTGGCTGGATTACAGTGCGACGCCGCTACGTATTAAATCGGAGAACTGCGATTTATGGCGCGATGTTCAAAATACGCTGGCAGAGCGCGTACTTGCTCGTTTGGATTCCGACACATCGCCAGCCGTCCGCGATTTTGTGCAGCTGCACCTGCTGTCGCGCGGCGCTCGGCATACGACGAAGAATCAGCAGAATTACGAGAGCCGCTTGAACGAATGTATTGAGGGCGAAGTGCCGCTTGCCGGCATAGAGCTTGAACAGGTCGAAGCTAAAGCGCTTGACGGTTTAGCGACACCAACTGAACTGTTACACTTGCGGCGGTCAATCGGCATGGGATCGGTGGAGCTAGCGCGCGTAACGGGAAACGACGAGCATTTGCTTGAACGCATGCACGCGGCGATAACTGAAACCTTTGCTGAGGTTGGCGCGGATGAACAGTGCGAGCGAAGCGAACGCATTAAATTCCGGGCATTCAATGTAGATATAACAGACGCGAAAAAGGCGCCGGAAGCAGTTTTGGTGACGCGCCGCACGAACGCAGCGACGTGCGAGGTTGATACGCGAATTATGCTGCGCGAATCGTATGTATTGCCGCTTGCGAATTTATCAAAAGATGTTCGAGCGGAGATTTTATCGGCGGACAGGTCGCACGGCACTGAGGCGTGGGCTGAGATGCTCGCAAACGTTGATGATTTAGATACGCGTATATCGGCAGCAATTGATAGCGACGCAGCAATTCCAATTTCAACGACATTCTACGCAGTGAGCCAAACCGTTCGACAAGAGCAGCAGCGCCGGCATGAAGCGGAGCGGGCGGCGTATAATGAAGAGTTTTGTCAAAAATACCCAGAAATTGTAGAGGCACGCAGGATCGCGTCTGGCAGCAGTGCAAGCAGCGCCGACTAATTAAACCTTACTATGAAATAATCCGTAAAATCTCCGCCTGAATCTCTGCCGGCGTCTTGCGGTGGTCTGGTGTGATACACTCAACAACGGGCAGCACCATATCGCGGGCGAGCGCAGCGTAACCGTTATTTACTCTATGTTGAAAATCATCAGCGCGTGATTCAAACGCGTCAAGACGCACTGAGTTGCTACGTTTGGCGAGGCGGCGTTTGCGTTCGGCGTCGTCGTTCATAGCCAGAATAACTACATGGTCCGGCGCCATATAACGCGCATCAGTGAAAAGCGCGGTCGTTTTGCGAATATGGTCAAGGTCAAGCCCTTCGCCGTAACCTTGGTATGCGAGCGTCGAGAGATAGTTGCGCGCCGCCAGTACGACCGCATCCTGCTCAAGCGCCGGCGCAATGCTGTGCTGCCATAGTTCCCGCCTCGCCGCACTAAACAATGCCAGATTAATTTCTGGATCGCGTTGTAACCGTCCATTCTTGATAATTGTACGCAGATAGCGAGCAACAGGTGTCGTAGACACTGAGCCACCGCCTGGCTCCTCAACAGTTACCACGCTATACCCCTGCTTATGAAAATATGTTTGCAAAAAGCGGACTTGTGTTGATTTGCCCGTACCATCATTCCCCTCAATGACAATATAGCGCCCGCGCGTAATCATTATAGTAATCCTTCAGCAAGCCCCTCAACTACCCGCGGCAGCTTAACGGGCGATGCGTAAGCGCGCGGCAACAACATATCGGGGCGCCAAGCGGCCTTGATAGCAGCAAGATCAGTACTTGATACAGATTGATAGTTGCCCGAAGCGCGCGAATATTCTGTCTCAACCGGGCCAGTAGCACTGAAGACAATTTGCGCGATACGATAGCCAACGGGCAATACAATATGCTCGCGCTCATTCAAATTGTGGATTTCCATCGTCCAACGGTTGATATAGCCTGGATCGCCCCACCCCGCGCAATAGCACGCCGATATACCGATTCGCCCTGTAGTACTGCGCGCTTGCATGCTGGTCGTGCCGGGCGGCAAAATGCCGATAAACTCATGCGTATGCGCGAGAATCCGCTCATTCGGTCGCAAAACGATAACGGGGTGGTCGGCGGAAATGTTAGTAATCTCTGCGATATTTGCAATCGGGCTCGCCAAGCGTTTTTGCGCATCGCGCCATGGTCTTGCAATATTATACGTACCAAAATACCGCTTAACGTCCGCCTGGTCAAACGGATTGAATAACGCATCGCCATTCTCGATTCCGCCGGCGTAGTAAAAATAATAGCCAAGCGTCACGTCAATACTTGAGCCATTGATTCGCGCGGGTGCCGGATCGCACACAATATGCCCGCTCGCAAGCGCTTTTTTTATCTCAATGTCGCTATAAATAGCCGTTGATTCCTGCACAATTTCCCCTAACGTTACCAATATTGTATCATGAACGTATGGAAAAATGTATTGTCGTGGCGTACGATAGAAACCGTGGTATCGGCGCACGCGGTGATTTGCCGTGGGGGCGTGCACTACCGGCTGATTTGAAACATTTTCGCGCGCTGACAATAGGCAAATCAATCATCATGGGGCGCACAACGTTTGAGTCGATTGGACGAGCATTGCCGCAGCGCGAGAATATCGTCGTAACGCATCGGGCGCTTGACGCAGCGGACGTTATAGCAGTTGATAGCCTAGCGCGAGCATATGAAATCGCGCAGCATCAGCCGTGTGTAATCGGCGGTGCGAGTATCTACGAGCAAGCACTGGCGGATTGCGGCGTTATTTATGCAACTGAAGTTGATCATTCGTTTACTGGCATCGACCGTTACTTTCCGCCGCTTGACGACAGCTGGCATGAGTGCGAACGCCAATCGTTTCCGGCAGACTATGCGAATCGGTACGCGTATAGTTTCGTGACGTATAAGCGTGCGTAGTATATGCAGTAGTCCTGCGGGTCTAACTGTGATTACACTGCTACTGGCGCTTTGATGCTCGGATAATGCTGATAGTCGACAAGCTTAATGTCGTCCGGCGCAAACTCGAAGATGTTATCAACCTCTGGATTCAACCATAGCCTTGGCAGCGGCAACGGCTCGCGGCTAAGCTGTTCATCAACCTGCGTAATGTGATTATTATAGATATGCGCGTCGCCGAATGTATGGACAAACTCGCCCGGTTTGAGCTCGGTGACATGCGCCATCATGCAGAGCAATAGCGCATAGCTAGCAATATTGAACGGCACACCCAAAAACATATCAGCGCTACGCTGGTATAATTGACAATCTAGGCGATCGCCGCGCACGTTGAACTGGAACATCGTATGGCATGGCGGCAGCCCCGCTACTGCCATCTCGTCAATATCGGCGGCATTCCACGCGCTCACAATGTTGCGCCGGCTAGCCGGGTTCGTTTTGATCGTGTCGACAGCGCGCTGGATTTGGTCGATTTCGCCGCCCTTTCCATCTGGCCAATGCCGCCATTGATAGCCGTAAACCGGACCTAAATCACCCCATCGCTCAGCAAAAGCGTGGTCTGTCGTAATGCGTCCGACAAACGCTTTCATGCCGTTACGCCACTCCGGCGTAGACGTCTCTTCTGGAGACACCCGGCGCCCCTCTGTCGCCTCTATGTAATGCCGGTACGGCCAGCTATCCCAGATATGTACGTTTTGCTGCGCTAGCATTTCTAGATTGCGATCCCCGCTTAAAAACCATAACAATTCACGCTTGCAAGTACTAAAATAGAGCCGTTTCGTCGTGAGCGCAGGGAACTCGCCGCTCGATAGATCGAACCGTATCTGCCGCCCGAACACGCTGCGCGTACCTGTACCGGTACGGTCATCCTTACTCTCGCCATTATCACGCACATCGCGCAGCAAATCAAGATATGCATGTTCTTGCGTTCTCATTCGTTCCCTCATGAAATTACCATCAGTTCCAGTGTACGACGAATACAAAACGAGTGCAAACCCTATTCCAAAAGAAAAGCCACCCCAGACAGGAGCGTGAACAGACAAGCTGTCTGGGGTGGCTCAACCGTCATGGGGTGATGGCGGGGTCGGATCCCGTCTCTGCCTCTCGCAGCTCGCACTCACGCACCACGGCGAGTCCGAGCTGCCCCAATGCATGGTGTACCTCTTCAGGGATAATCCCTGAGCGCACGATGCGCTCGCATAAAGTGTCACTGGGAGCAAACGTGATACTCCCAAAAAGGGGAGAGTGTATTGAGTACATACTCCTCCTAGCAGACTTGCTTTCCAACGGAGTTCACCTCCTCTCAGGCTCTTCTTCTCACGCCGGTTGCGCAAGAAGCTGCTTATAAGTATACTACATGTTTTACATACAGTCAATTTGCTGCCTCCATTAACACCTCAACCGCAAAGGATAAGCTTAATAAAGACACGTTTCAAGTTCTTACATTAACGTACTGGCACTTCGTCAAAAGGGAAAATTACCCCCTTTTTTCATAGATACAACGGATGGAACTAATCTATTGTTTGACGTATAGTGTCGCTTTGTAATGGCTTTCGCCGGTGATCGGGTCGGGGATGGAGATGGTCTTAGTGGCTCGCCAACCAGTCATCTGACTTAGTGGAGCGATAGTGACTTGGTCGGCGCTGTAACCGGCTAGCCAGACTTGTTGCTCAGTCGCTAAGAACCGTTGTAGATTAGTAATCCCCTTGCCCAGTCGGTTGTCTTTGAGCATCTGGAGCGAGTTAACCTCAGGGTCTCTGACTTCATTCCAGACATAGTAGACGGGATGTGACTTCTGCTCATAGACGGCTGCTTCGTAGTAGTTGTAAGCTCCGGTCAGGATGATCGGAGTATTATCCTTAGTGGTGTTAATCTGCTCTACTACTTCACCGGTCATGGTATTCTTAGCGGAACCGTTAAAGTAACGGTTGTAATTACCGAGACGATAAACATTGCGAACGCCGCAAATAGAGGCGACTACTACTAAGGTGAGCAGCAGACCGGCGAGCCGTCGATTAGGTGACCGGACGATGATTGCCGCTAGCCAGATCACGGTGAAGATCACTGCCACCATCAGGTAGCGATCAACGAAAACTGACTTAAAGGGATAGAAAGATAGCAGCATGAGCCATAGTATGGGAGCGACCGCTACCACCAAGGTCAAGAGCAGCGAGGGTCGGCTAGCCGGTTTAGACTTGCAGTATGCCTGCCGGCTTGCTGCGACTACCAGGACAAGGATTGCCCAGACTAATACTGCCCACCAGCCGTCCGTGCCGGAAGCTTCGCTATAGAGAGTGAGGCTCGACCAGTAATCGCCCAAGGTATTGACAGTCACAGCCGGGATCCAGTAGCCGCTGGACATGCCCCGGAGCTGATGTAACACATGAGGTATCCATGGTAAAAAGGCGGCAATGGCGACGGCGTGAGCTATCAGCCAGTCAGCGCTAAAGAAACTGCGTAGCAGCTTTCTGCCCTTGCAGCCTTGCCGGCGGAGCTTTAGATAGCGATAGACCCAAACACTCAGCCAGACGGTAACCATCAGATAGTGTGTCCACATACCTAGAGCCATGACGAGACCATAGAGCAGATACCGGCATCGTTTACCGCTTGTCTCAGCTCGCAGGTAGGTCATTATCCCTAAGAGTCCGATGACCGCCACCAGCATATACATCCTAGCCTCGATGCCGTAGCGGACGAATAAGGACGAGATAGCTAAGAGGATAGCCGCCAGTGAGGCAACTCGCTGTCCAAAGAGCCGCCCAGCTAACCGGAAGGCTAAGATGATGGCTATGACTCCTAAGACGACGCTGAGCAACCGGATGGTTACCGGAGTATTGCCAAAGAGATTAGTCCACAGCTTGAGGCAATAATAATAAAATGGCGGATGAACATCCAGGGCGGTGTAATGAGTGATACCTGCCCAGTCAAAGCGCATCAGGTAAGAGCTAAATGACTCGTCAAACCAGATTGATGAGCCGGTCAGCCTAGTCAGAGTTAGCCCCAGGAAGCTACCAATGGCAATGATCAGAGCCACTACCCCGCCCCGTCTAGAAGAGAAGAATGTGCTTAGCTTACCAGATAGTTTCTGCATAGTATAATTATAGCTTGTTTAGATAGCTACGTGTAATATAGGCACAATATCGTAAAGGATTGCTAGTTCGAACTCGACTTAAGATTAGTATACGTACGATATAATAGCTGTGCGAGAAAATCTCGCATGTGGTAACCACTATCGTACGCTAGGAGAGAAGATGCCTGGGAAATATCCCAGGCATCCGATAAATAGGTAAGGATGAATTATGCGGAATAATATATTTATTGAAAAGCTGGTTGCGCAACGCTGGGGTGAGTCGGATGACGCTGAGCGCAACGCTCTGATAGATTTGATGGTTGCTTTTGAATCACCTAGTTGGTCACAATATGTTTATCAAGCTGAACGAAATGCTCTACCTGGGTCAGGACTAATTTTAGGTCGTCAAAGAGAAATAATAGATAGCTCAGTCAGAGGTGTTGCTGACCATGATAATACGATTGCAGTTAGTTTCGATGTCAAATATTATCAGCGACAGGTTGGTGCATTGGCAAATTATTTACAGATGATCACTAAATTATAGGCTGATATGCTAGAATACAAGTGCTGGAGGGGTGTCCGAGTGGTTGAAGGAGCACGCTTGGAAAGCGTGTATAGGCAGTGATGTTTATCTGGGGTTCGAATCCCCATCCCTCCGCCAGAAGTTGTCGGGGTGTAGCGCAGTTGGTAGCGCACACGGCTGGGGGCCGTGAGGTCGCAAGTTCAAGTCTTGTCACCCCGACCAAGAGCTTATTTCGTAAATGATGTTTCCCGGCCGAGTGCGTCCGGTAGCGGATAGTCCATCACCCGAGCCAACGGCCGATGAGGGCAAGTTCAAGTCTTGTCACCCCGACTAGGTTGGAATAATTGCTAACAGTAAACATTATTAGATAAGTAAGATTACTGAACTTGCGACTTTGCGTCAGCAAAGAAGCCTTCAAGTCTTGTCACCCCGACTTGAAAACTTATTTTCGTATTATTTTCATCAACTGCGTGGCACCAATAACGAATTATTGACTATATTCGGTTCTGTAACAAGTGCCACCGAAATAGTGTTTTAAGGGCTACAATGTGTATACACTGTTGAACCGATTGCACTACTGGAGCAACTTAGACCGGTACGAACAGGGCTCTGTATTTGGTAATCGACTTTTTGTATGACAGTACTTTTTTGCGATTCAAGCCATGCTGTATATTTATCGACCTCCTGTTGTCTCTTTGCCTGATAATCTGCAATATAATCTTCACTGTCGCTTGTTTTGTATGTACGATAGCAACTGATAACACCATCGAAATATGATGTGGTTATGTTTGTCGCACCATCTGCGTATGATACGCTACCATCACCATCCTTATCGGCATCATTCCACGCCTTCATGTATTTTGCGTAGGCATCATTCAAGCATCTGGCTTGATTTATATGTAATTGCTCTGTATTACTTGAGTTAGCCTGTAGAGTATTTATAACGAAACTAACAATGAAAGGAGCCGACAACACTATTATGATAATTAATACTCCAATTATTTGATAACGGAGAGTAGACTTATTCTTTTTATTTTTCTGACTAGTATCATGCTCTACATCACGCCAGAAGCCTAATTCATCTCTAGTGATATTACCATGATCCTTTGTATATTTCTTAAATGCAACCGCCTCGTCTCTGAGGTTTAATAGCTGTTTCTCTATTTTATTTTTAGTTGATTTACGAGCTCCGGTAACGAAAGCTATGGCGATAGTTACGATAAAGAACACAAAAGACATTACTTCGGTCACTATGGCTACTGTGTTGCTGCCCTCTGCATTTGAATTTTGCATGCCAAAAGATATTGACAAGCAGAGTGCGCACATAAAAAATGCACCACCAACAATAGACACTTGATGCCGATCAATAAATTTGTCGTATAGCTCAAGTTGTTTCTTTTTTAGATTATATTCATTTTTAATTTTTAATAATGTGTTCCTAGCTTCTACTGTACTCATACATTTCATGTTACTCAACGCCGGCACAAATGCAATAGCATAAGCATCGTGTTACTCTGTGGAAGTATTCTCCGGTAAAAAGGCCACTCTATAATTCAGCAGTCTTAAATGTATGGTAGCCCTCGTAGAAGTAGCTATGGTCGATGCCCTTCATGAAGACTTCCTGACTATCGGTCTGATCGGTTAGCGCCCTACTTAAAAGCACCTTGATCTCGGTGTCTTTGATCGGGCTACGTTCCATAGCGAGTAGATAATCCTCCTTGTCTACCTTAGCCCAATCAACGATCTTGCCCAGTTCATTCTTAAGGATGTGATTCAGCCAGATGCGCATACTGCGTCCGTTTCCCTCCCGGAAAGGATGAGCGACATTCATCTCGACATACTTCTCGATAATCTCGTCAAAAGTAGATTGAGGCATCCGATCAATATTTTCAAGGACAGCATCCAGATAGGCTACTGGCGCAAAGCGAAAGCTACCTTTAGCTAGGTTAACGGTACGCTTCTGACCGGCGAAATCGTAAATATCGCCAAAGAGTTTCTGGTGGATGAACCGGAGCGTAGTGAACTTGCCCGGCTCTAATTCACTTAATAAGTTTTGCTCAAAGAGCTCCTTGGCCTTCTTCTTACTAATCCGCTCTTCCTCACGAGCCAGATCGGTAGCGGAAGTAAGCCCGAGCTTGTTGGGCATACAGTTGATGAGGCTAGTATCTATCTCCTCCGCCATTGCTACTTGCTCACACCGATTATGCCTTTGATAGCCATCATTGTCTCCTGCCAATTCTTAACGGTGATAGTCTCTATCCCCATCTGTACTACCGGATAATCATTACCGCCCGGCTGAGTCATATCACCGAAGTAGAGGATGTCTTGTCGCTCGACGCTGAGTTCCTCCATCAGCTTACTCATGCCGAAAGTCTTATTCATGCCGGGTAGGAATACATTGATACTGGTCGTACCGGCGATCTCATATTCAAACTCCGGGGCTAGTTGCCTGGCTCGCTGAACGATAGATTGGCGCTTTTGGTGATTCGGATCCCAGGGGTATTTTACCTCCGGTGCTGCTTGTTGGCCGAGGGCGCTATAGGTGACTTGACTGCTGCGATTCTCGATGATGTCGCCGGCGGTATTCTCACACCAATAGCCCAGTTCCCGAGCAGCCTGAGTAATAGTTGCCGTGATCTTAGCCGTCTGAGCGTCAGACATGGGAAAGGAATAGACCTGTCGCCAATTATTCATATCTACCGCCATACCGCCGTCAGGTCCACTGTAAGTGTAGTATTGCGTCCCCTGTGCCACCATCAGGTGGAGATTGCGTAGCCGCTGACCGGTAGCGAGGAGACCCATCGGTGCCAAGATCTGAATCATGAATTGGCTTAGCTTCTGTCCGGATATGACACAGACCGGGTAGATGTCTAATAGGTCAGCCATCACCCCCGCCATCTCGCTGGTCATAGGTGTCTTAGCTACATTGAGCGTGTCGTCGATATCAAAGGCGATGACTTTCTTCACGCTCGCCCCTTCTTTTTTCGACGCTTAGCGATCGCCTGTTCGGCTACTTGGCGTTCATTCCAGGGGATATACTCACCGTTCGCCCGAGCCATGGCTTTTTCATGACCCATACCCAGGAGTAAGACCACATCGTTCTTACGTGCTTTCATGATAGCCGTCTCAATCGCTTCGGCTCGGTCGTCGATGAAGAGTAGGTCCTTCCCCTCGGTCTTGCCGGCTTGGCGAGCGCCTTTAGCTACTAACTCTGACTGAGGGCGTACCGGACCTCGAGCATCTTCCTCAGTCAGGATGATGAGGTCGCTGTACTTGCCGGCGATCTTACCCATAGTTGGAAACTTCGTCTTGTCTCGCTCACCGGCTGCCCCGCTGATGACGATGACTTTACCCTTAGTGTTTGCCTTGACGTCCGGTAAGAGCTTCTGATAGGCGTCAGGAGTATGAGCGAAGTCAATGATCACATCAAAGCCCAGTCCGGTGGGAATAACGTTCATTCGTCCGTCAACCCCGGCCAGATTCTTCAGTCCGTTCTCGATTTGCTGACGGCTCATCCCTAACGCATGGCAAGCAGCTACAGCCGCTAAGGAGTTGTAGATGTAGAACTCGCCAGGGATATTGATCTTGATATGGTATATCTCGCTACCTACCTTTACCTCATAACTTGAGCCGCTGTTTTGACGTTTGATCCGGGTGGCCTTTAGTTTACCCTGCTTGATGCCGTAGGTGACCGGCTTGGGTACGAGCCGAGCGAAAGCTTTGGCTGATTTATCATCAGCATTGATAATCCCGACACCTTGTCCGCCCTGCTTGGCATTAGCGGCGGCCAGCTTAAACAAGCGGCACTTTGCCTGGAGATATCGCTGGAAAGTCCGATGGTAATCAAGGTGCTCTGAGGTGACGTTAGTCATCACTACGATGTCAAACGGTATACCGAAGACTCTCCCCTGCGCCAGAGCGTGGCTGGATACTTCGATGACCAGGTACTGCACTCCGGCACTACGCATCTCAGCCAGGCGTTTATTAAGGGTGCGGGCATCAGAAGTAGTCATATGATCAGGCGACTCTTCAAACTTGCCGTCGACCGAATTGCCTATGGTGGTCATCAAGCCAACTTTCAGCCCGGCCTCCAGTAATATGTTGTGTATCATAAAGCAGGTTGACGTCTTGCCGTTAGTGCCTGTCACACCAATTACTGTCATACCACTGGCCGGATAATCGTAATGGTTAGCTGCCATGAATCCCCTGACCCGATGATAAGGTACGGCGAGGGAGTTCTTCAGATTTTTCATCGTCTGGTTCATGAGGGTAATTATAGCATCAGCCTGGTTGTGGTAAAATGCCATCAGTGAGAGTACTGGGAATAGAGAGTTCGTGTGATGAAACTGCCGCCGCCGTGGTTGAAGATGGCCGACGGATTGTCAGTAATGTGGTTCATTCTCAGATCGATATCCATCGAGTCTATGGCGGAGTTGTTCCTGAGGTAGCGGCTCGGTCTCACCTAGAAGTGGTTGTTCCGGTAATTGATCGGGCGGTTAAAGAAGCCGGTGGCTGGGAGCAAGTCGATGCTATCGCCAATACCGTGATGCCCGGGCTGATTGGTTCACTACTGATCGGCTCACTGACGGCTCGGATGCTAGCCCTGACGAAGAAGAAGCCCTACTACCCCATTCACCATGTCGAGGCACATGTCTATGCTGGCTTTTTGACCGAACAGACCCTCGAATTTCCTTTGCTGGCGCTGATCATCAGTGGTGGTCACTCACAGATCGTATTGTTTCACGACCATGGTAACTATGAGCTGATCGGACAGACGGTTGACGATGCTGTCGGTGAAGCATTTGACAAGGTAGCTAAGATCATCGGGCTGGATTACCCCGGCGGTCCGGCCGTCGCTCGGGCGGCGCTCAAGGGTGATCCGACCAGATTTAAGTTCCCTAAGGCACGCCTCAAGGGAGATTATGACTTCTCTTTCTCGGGGCTTAAGACGGCTGTGTTGCGCCAGGTTCAAACGACGGTCGGGGTTGACCATACTTACCCGTCAACCGGGCTCGCTCCCCTGCTTGATGAGCAGACCCGCTGCGACTTCGCTGCCAGCTTTCAGAATATCGCCTGTCAGACTCTGGTTGATAAGTTGGTCAAGGCAGCCAAGTTCTATACACCACGCACGGTAGTGGTGGCCGGCGGCGTAGCGGCCAATCAGGAGTTACGTCGTCAACTGACCGAGCGACTCTCCTCCCCCATCATCTTTCCGCCGATCAATCTATGCACCGACAATGCGGCGATGGTGGCTGGGCTAGGTTGCTTCCAGGCTGAACGGATCAAGCCGACAAATCCTCGGCGACTTGAAGTCACTCCGTCGATTTCGATGAGCCGGACTGTCTGGAATAAAAAATAGTTGCACTGCCTGCCTACATCCGCGCCCTTCATATATTTCAGTCTTTCATTCTTCGTTTAATTAACCTGCAACTCAAAGGGTGCCTTTCGTCCTTCGTCTGCGTCAGTCATTTCCTGAAGACTGTGCACGCTTGAAGCCAGAGCTGTGTCACGAGCCAGCCAGGCGGCAACAAAGGAAATGATAATAGAGTGAAGAATGAGGGCTGGAGTAACTAGTGAGTGGCTTATGATTCAAGTTCAAGCTAGTCTCATCAGCAGGTGAAATGGCTCTTGCTTGACCACCTGATAGCGGTAGCCGGTGGCATAGCTTGCCACTGTCTCTGTCTGGTCGGTGTCCATCTCTAAGAGCAAATAGCCACCGGGCGTCAAACGAGCCGGTGCTGTAGTGATAAGCTGCTTGATCAAGCTCAGTCCATCGTCATCAGCATAGAGGGCGATAGCCGGCTCAAAGGCCAGCTCCGGCGACAGATCATCTTGCCCGGGAGATAGATAGGGTAGATTAGCGGCGATGAGGTCAAACCGATTATCGACCGGTAGATCACTTAGTAGATCTGACTGATAAAACTTGATCTGTTGGCCGTATGGTAAAAGCCGAGCAGCATTGCGCCTGGCGACTAGGAGGGCGGATTCAGATATATCGCAGGCACTAACGGTCAGGTTGGAATGGACCAGCTTGACACTGATAGCCAGACAGCCTGAGCCGGTGCCGACGTCAAGTACCGTCCTGATATGATGATCTTGCGCTAGTTCGTCTAGTATGGCGAGGATAGCTTCGCTCTCGGGGCGGGGAACGAGTACTTGCTCGTTTACCAGAAAGCTATGCCCGTAAAAATCACGCCTACCGGTCAGGTAGGCGATCGGCTGACGCTGAGTACGCTGTAGCAGTAATTGCCGGGCTTGTTGCTGTTGTGGCTGTGTCAGGGCGGTCGCATCGTGAGCTAAGAGCCATTCTCGTGATCGTCGCAGTATATGGGCGAGGATGAGCTCACTATCCAGCCTGGCAGAGGCTATGCCCGCCTCGGATAACGTCTTAGTGCTGATAGCTAGAAAGTCGGCAATGGAGAGGCAGGGGCTATTCTTGGTGATCGGATCCATGTTGGAGGTTGAGAGTACGTTCTTGATCCTGCAGTGCCTGGATGATGTCGTCAATTTCGCCCGATAGGGCGCCGGGGATATTGGAACGAGAATATTTGATACGGTGATCGGTGATGCGATCCTGGGGAAAATTGTAGGTGCGAATCTTTTCGCTGCGCTCAGCTGAGCCGATCAGGGCACGTCGTTCGGCGGTTTCGTTGGCGGACTTCTTATCAAGCTCCATCTGGAGCAAGCGAGATCGAAGCACCTCCATGGCTTTTTCTCGGTTCTGAATCTGCGAGCGACCGTCTTGATTAGTGATCACCAGCCCGGTCGGCAGGTGGGTGATTCGCACCGCTGAGTCGGTGGTATTAACGCCCTGGCCTCCATTGCCGGAGGAGCGATAGATGTCAACTCGCAAGTCCTTGGGGTCGATTTGGATCTCGGTTTCGGTTGCTTCGGGTAGGACGGCGACGGTAGCGGTACTGGTGTGCACCCTACCTTGGCTCTCGGTGACTGGTATACGCTGCACTCGATGAACACCGGATTCAAACTTGAGTTGAGCGTAGGGCTGCTTGCCGGTGACCTTGAGAATTGCCTCCTTGACGCCACCGGATCCGTTGGCATTTTCTGAGATCAGCTCGGTCTTGAGGTGGTGGTTCTCGGCGTAGCGTAGATACATCTTGAGCAAATCACCGGCGAAGAGGGCTGCCTCATCGCCACCTACGCCAGACCTGATCTCTAGGATGACGTTTTTGTCGTCGTTCGGATCGTGCGGCATCATTAGATCCAGCAGCTCTGCTTCGGCGACCTTAAGCTGCTGTTCAAGTTCGCCGATCTCTGCCTGGGCTAACTCAGCCAATTCAGGTTCATCCTTGCTGCTAGCTAGCTGCTGATCTTCTGCTAGGCGGGCGACCAGCTGATCTCGCCGTTCGGTTTTAGCGATTAAGTCGTTTAGCTCGGTTAGTCGGCGACTCTTGGCTGTGGCACCGGGGTCACTAAAAGCATCAGGGCGAGCTAACTCGCTAGCCAAGGCGGTCTGCTCTTGCTTTAGCCGGTCTAAGTTAATTTCGATACTCATGCTATTCTTTATTATACTGTATGATCTAGGTTTGGGGTGATTGAGAATGGGGGGGGCGAATACTAAAAACCCACTCCTAACTAAAATAGAGTGGGTTATCCGGGCGACTTATACTACTGTGCTTCAGCTACCGGCTCTTTGGTCGACTTAGTCTTGGCGTCAGCCTTGGCCTGCTTCGCTTTGGTGTCTTCTAGCTTCTTGGCTAGCTCTTGACGGTGAGCCTTGGCGGCTTTGAGCTTGGCGGTGAAGCGGTCAACTCGTCCTTCGGTGTCGATGATCTTTTCCTCACCGGTGAAGAAGGGATGGCTGGCTGACGAAATATGAATCTTGACCACCGGATACTCCTTGCCGTCTTTCCACTTGATAGTTTCACTAGTGGGGGCGGTAGAGCGAGTCAAGAATGAGAAGTGAGCTGCCTCATCCTCAAAGACCACCAGTCGATAGTTATTAGGGTGAATACTGCTTTTCATATCTGTAGAATTATAGACTATACCTTGTCTAAAGTAAAGCACCTCCGGCTTTGCCGAGGTGCTTTATGTTATGCATGGTAACTTAGTGACCTTGCTGCTGACCTTGTGGCTGGTTTTGAGATATGCAAGCTGAGGATGATTTGTAATCTTCCTTGGTACACATAGTGGTGACCAAACTCTTCATGTTGTCGCTGACTGATTTGTCTGAGGCCAGCTTGGCGTTAGCGGCATTGAGCTGAGTAGTCAGGTCGGTATTCTTCTTAGTTAGATCCTCGATGGTTTTCTTGTTCTCGTCCATGGTCTTCTTATTATCAGTTGCTTGCTTAGTTAAGCCGGCGATCTTGTTCTGTAGAGCGTCGAACTGATCGGATGTCTTGCTATTGGTGGTGCTGCTGGCATTGTCCTTGTCCCGAAGCTCCTGGAGCTCAGCCTTGGTGTCGCTCAATTGGCTGGCGCTCTTACCGTTCTGGATGGCGAAGTAAACAGCGCAAACGGTCGAGATGATAAAGAGGACGCAGAAGACTATAGTCAAGAGAGAAATGGTCAGCTGCTTGGGCTGGCCGGATGCCAACTTCTTCTTAGCCGGAGTCTTGTTAATAGTTACATCGCCGGTCTGACTGTCTGCCATGGCAGCCGCAGCGGATAGGGCATCGCCGATCGGCGAGCTGCTATCGCTACTCTCACTAGTTGGTGTGGTGTTTGATGAGCTGGAACTATCGACGCTCACTCCGGGTGTACCCTCGGGCGTGACCGGGTCAAGCGGATTAAAGCCGAGCGGGGAAGCATGGCTGGCCATTAAGTCAGCCCCGAAGACGGCACTGGTGTTACCGGCCGGGTCGGTCGGCTTGTCTGAGCCGGCTTTCTCTTTCTTCTTGCGGGAGAAGAGTGAACCCTTCTTGCTCTTTTTCTTCTTGGACTTCTCCTCGTTAGCCGGTGTCGGCTCCGGTACAACTACGCTTGATGCCGGTACGACCGGCTTAGGGTCGGCTGAGACAGCGTCAGTGAGTGAGCCGGCATTGGTTGCGCCGGATAGGATGTCGTTGAATGACTGACTGTCTGATTGTCCACCAGCTACATTGCCGTTAGGCATCTGATCTAGGCGTGGGACGGCTGAGGCTGCTTGGTGACCTCCAGTCACACCATCTAGATTAGCCTGCTGAGCTAAACGGTCGTTACCGGCTAGGAAGTTATCCGGTGCCGGGTCATTAGCCAGCATCGTATCGCTGACTGGCTTGGCTAATGTTGGTCGAAAAGGATTGTTGTCTTCTGGCATGTTTGTTGTGTCTCCCACCTCATAAATTATTAACTCTGTAAGTATATTAACAAAAGCGTTTTCTAGATGCAAGGGTCTTGAAGGATTGACTAATACTATATATCTTGTTCCTATAGTTGACATAAGCGTAAACATGTGGTAAAGTACAAGCACTATGAAGAACGAACGATCATTCAACAAGAGTAGCGCCATTAACCAGTCCACTAAGAGCGATTGGGATGACGCTAAGACCAAAGTTGCTGAGGCGAAAGATTCAGTACTGGATGCCATGAACCATTCTATTGCGGATAAGAAAAAGAAAGTTGTCAGGAAAGCGGCCGCTGCTGCATTGGCGACAATAATGGCAGCCAGTCTAGCAACCAGTAATGTGAAGAAACCCTATTTGAATAAAAATACTCCGATTACTCCGACTGAAAGCGTCCCTGATTATAGATTCGAGATAGTACCATCAAATAGCTTAGACCTTGGTCTAAGATCACTTGATACGGTTTCTGCAGATGCAGATCAGTCAGCTGATAGTGTTCAGCCCAAACACCTTCGTACCGAGCCTCGACAGCCGAAGCATCTTCGTACTGAGCCGCTTACCCCGAAGCACTTGGCTGCTGATCTAGACGAATCAGTTGAGTAGTAATAATAGTAATCAATGCAATAAAGGAGGGACTAGCCCTCCTTTATTCGTTACATGGCCATGAGGTCAAAGCCTCGGTCTAACTCCAATGTGTGCGAGCGGTATCATCAGTAGACTAAGTGTGTTATCATTGTCACTGTAATACTAAATAACGAAGCAGCTATCTGCGTAGCTCCTGGTATCTCGGGGCAGATAGTGGTGAGGAAAGGAGTTAAGAATAATAATATGTCAGCTGACATCAAACAACTATTTGAGGCGGGGGTGCACTTCGGGCATCAGACTTCACGATGGAACCCGAAGATGGCCAAGTATATCTATGGCAAAAAGGACGGCATCCACATTATCAACTTAGATCAGACAGTGGCGCAGCTTGATCGGGCGAGCGACTTTCTGAAAGAGGTGGCCGGGCGAGGTCGCCAGGTCTTATTTGTTGGTACCAGGAAGCAGACTAAAGAGATCGTGAAGTCGGCTGCCGAGTCGGTCGGTATGCCATATGTAACTGAGCGATGGCTGGGCGGCATGCTAACCAATCAGCACACCATCGTGTCACAGATCAAGAAGCTAAAACTGCTGGAGAAGAGAATGGCGAGCGGCGAGCTGGCCAATCGTTATTCTAAGCTGGAAGTGCAGCGCATCCAGGAGGAGATTGATACACTGAATATCCGCTATGGTGGCATCAAAGAGATGCGGGGTAAACCGGGAGCGATGGTGGTACTGGACGCCGTGACGGACCGCAACGCCATTACCGAGGCGCAGAAGCTGCGTGTGCCGGTGGTGGCAGTCTGTGACTCTAATGCCAATCCGACCGGCATCGACTATGTCATTCCGGCTAATGATGATGCTCTGGCCGGGCTGCGCTTGATCATAGATCAGCTGGCTGAAGCGGTCAAAGACGGTAGTAGTGTGGCGGCTAAGCGAGCCGAAGAGCGTCGAGCCGAAGAAGCCAAAGAAAAAGAATCTAACGAAAAGTAGATAGAATTAAGTAAGTGTAAAGCTGGGAGAAGACAAATGAGTGTAAGTCTGGATGAGATCAAGAAGCTGAAAGAACTGACCGGTGTGGGATTAACTGATGCCAAGAAAGCTTTGGTGGAGGCGGGCGGCGACTTCGACAAGGCACTTGAGGCGATGCGTAAGAAAGGTCTGACGAAAGCCGAGAAGCGAGGAGAACGAGAAGCTCGAGAGGGGCTGATCGAGTCTTATGTACATGGTAATCGGATCGGGGTGATAGTCGAGCTTAATTGTGAGACCGACTTTGTGGCTCGTACTGACAACTTCAAGAGCCTAGCCCACGAGCTGGCGATGCAGATCGCTGCCATGCGGCCGAAATGGGTGTCGCAGGATGACATACCCGAGGCGGAGCGAACTCGTAAACGGGAAGAGCTGGTTGCTTCGGCTAAAGCCGACCCAAAGAACGCTAATAAGCCGGCTGAGATCTTAGATAAAATCATCGACGGTCAGTTGAACAAATATTTTTCGGAACTAGTCTTGCTTGATCAAACCTACTGGAAAGATGACAGTAAGACGATCGGTACACTGGTCAAGGAAGAAATGGCGAAGCTAGGTGAAAATATCGTGGTTCGTCGCTTTGCCAGGCTGGAGCTCGGTGTTAGCGAAGACTAACTTGCCGTGCTAAAATAGCAGTACATGGATACAAGTATTTACGACCAGAAGTTCGAGTCAGCAGTGGCTCACTTCGCCGAGGAAATTAAGAAGGTTCGCACCGGCAGGGCTCACCCTGATATGCTTAGCGGCGTACAGGTAGAGGTCTACGGCACTAAGATGCCTCTTAACCAGGTGGCAAATATTACAGCGCCGGAGGCGACGCAGATTTTAGTCACGCCGTTTGACCAAGCTAACTTGCGAGCGATTGCCGGTGCTATCAGCTCGACACCGGATCTAGGTTTTAATCCGAGCGACGATGGTCACAATGTGCGGGTGCCGATCCCACCTTTGACCGAGGAGCGACGGCGAGAGATCGTCAAAAGTCTCAATAACAAAGTTGAGGAGGCTAAGATCGTCGTGCGGTCAGTGCGTGATGAGGCTCGCAAGGCGATTAAGGTAGCTAAGGCCGGTAAGCACATTTCCGAGGATGACGAGAAGCGCATCCAGGCCGGCATTGACGACTCGGCAAGTCAGGCTAACGAGCAGATTGCTAAGATTGCCAAGGATAAAGAGACCGAGATCATGACTATCTAGTCCTAGCGGATGCCGGGATGCTAAATAGGATAGAGAGACGTAGCTGATGGAGCAGGCGGAGCGAATTATACCTAACCATCTTGGCTTGATAGTTGATGGTAATCGACGTTGGGCAAAAGAGCAGGGGCTGACCACCTACGAAGGTCATAAACACGGTTTTGAAGTCTTAAAACAAGTAGCTTACTATGCCCAGGCTCGCCGGATCCCCTACCTCAGCGCCTTTATCTTTTCGACTGAAAACTGGCAACGTAGCGAGAGTGAGGTGAGCTACCTGATGAAGATCTTTCTCCACGCCTTTCGCCACGATATGAAGCAGATGATCGGAGATGGCTTTCGGATTATCTTCTTAGGTCGGCGAGACCGAGTCAGCCAGGACATCCTGCGTGCTATGGACGAAGCAGAGAAGCAATCGGCGGGCAATAGTCAGACGGTGCTGGCGCTTCATTTTAACTACGGCGGTAGGGCTGAGATAATCGATGCCGCTAGACATTTAGCGGCTGATGTCAGAGCGGGTAAGGTTAGCTTGGCTGAGATGAACGAAGAACGCTTCGCCGGGTATATGTATCATCCCGAACTACCCGATTTAGACTTGATGGTGCGGACGAGTGGCGAGCAACGTCTGTCGGGATTCATGCTGTGGCGGGCGGCATATAGTGAGCTGATGTTTATCGACAAGAACTGGCCTGATATGACTGAGCAAGATATCGACGATATCATAGATGAATATTCTCAGCGCAACCGTCGGTTCGGTAAGTAAGTTATGACGGGTAACGGTGATTTGACTGGTCGTCGGTGAGAAATAAGGGTAGAATAATATCAAGCAAATATCGGATGACGAAAGGGGTAGGATAAATGATACTAGCATGGTGGCAAATAGTGCTGGGTGTGATCGTGGGCTTGGTGATCTTGACCGTCTTGGTGATAGTGCACGAGCTGGGTCACGCCGTCGTGGCTAAGCGCAATGGTGTAGACGTCGAGGAATTTGGCATTGGCTTCCCGCCTAGGGCAAAGGAGTTTGGCAAAGTTAATGGTACACTAGTGACCCTTAACTGGCTGCCCTTAGGTGGCTTCTGCAAGATGAAGGGCGAGAATGATGACGCTACGGGTAAAGGTACCTATGGGGCGGCTTTGCTCCGGGCGAAAGCCAAGATCTTACTGGCAGGCGTGACGATGAACTTTTTATTAGCCTGCTTGCTATTCACCATCCTGGCGCTATTTGGCATACCTCGCATCATGCCGGGGCAATTTGCTATTGCTTCCGATGATCACGGTGAGCGAGGGGTGGTTGGTATCTACTCGGTAGTCAAGAACTCGCCGGCCGAGCGGGCTGGACTCAAAAAAGGCGACCGACTAGTGTCAGTAGCGGGAAAGTCGGTCGGGTTATCGTCGGAAGTGCCGCTATTAACTAAACAGAACGCCGGGCGCCAGGCTGACATAGTTGTGATCAGGGATGGTAAGAAGCGGACGGTCAGAGCTAAGATTGGCGACCAAGATAACTCCGGGCGGGGTCGGCTAGGCATCCAGACGACTCAGCTTCACGCCGGTACAGTGCGGGCGACTTGGAGCGCCCCGATAGTAGGGGTGATTACAGCGGGGCAATTCTTCTGGATGACTCTAAGTGGTCTGGTTGGTTTGATCGGCAATCTATTTCAGGGGCTGTGGGGACTGGTCGTTAATTCTCCGGCAGCGCAGGCCGAGCTGGCTAGTGTTTCCGATGGCGTGTCCGGGCCGGTCGGCATCTTGGGGCAGATTTTCCCCAGTGCTATGGCGGCAGGTCCGATAACACTACTATATATATCCGGCGTCATCTCGGTGTCGCTAGCGGTGATGAACCTACTGCCGATCCCGGGACTGGACGGTGGTAGGCTGTACTTGACACTATGGTATCGGGCTCGTCACCGGAAGCTAACCAAAGAGCGAGAAGAGAAGATCGTTGGTCGGGGGATGGCGTTCTTGTTTGGGCTAATCATCTTGATTACGATAGTAGATCTGGTCAAAGTCTTCCATAAGTAAGAGCCAGCTCTCGGTGTGCTAAAATAATGCCATGAAACGATCGGAGCTTTTTACCAAAACAACCAAGACCGTGCCCGCCGACGAGGCGTCGCTTAACGCTAAGCTATTGATCAGAGCAGGCTATGTCCATAAGGAAATGGCGGGGGTGTATGCCTATCTACCGCTAGGTCTCCGTGTGATGGAAAAGATCAAGCAGATCGTTCGAGAGGAGATGAATGCGGTCGGCGGGCAAGAGCTACTGATGACCAATCTACAGCCCAAGGCTGTCTGGCAGACAACGGGTCGCTGGGACGATCAGCTGGTCGATATCTGGTTCAAGACTAAACTGCAGGCGGGTGACGAGGAGGTGGGGCTGGCTTGGTCGCACGAAGAGCCGATCATGAACATGCTGAGAGAGCACGTTCACAGCTACAAGGATTTGCCGGTGGCAGTCTACCAGTTTCAGACCAAGTTGCGTAATGAGTTGAGAGCTAAATCCGGTATCATGCGAGGTCGGGAGTTCCTGATGAAGGATCTCTATAGTATTCATGCCACCAAGGAAGATCTGGCTCAATTTTACGACCGGGTAATTGAGGCCTACAAGCGAATCTACGACCGGCTGGGGATTGGCCAGCTAACCTATGTGACCTTTGCCAGCGGTGGGGCATTTACTAAGTTTAGCCACGAGTTCCAGACTATATGTGAGGCGGGGGAAGACTGGCTTTACCTGGATCGGGAGCGCAATATAGCCGTTAACGAGGAAGTGCTGGACGATGCTGTAGCTGATATGGGGCTGGATAAGACAAAGCTGGAGAAGCTCCGTAGTGCTGAGGTCGGTAATATATTTAACTTCGGTACGGAAAAGGCGGATCAAATGGGGATCACCTTCACGGATAAAGACAACAAGAACAAGCCATTTTATTACGGTTCGTATGGCATTGGCATTAGTCGGGTGATGGGCGTGATTGCTGAGCTGTTCTCTGATGAGCAAGGGCTGGTCTGGCCGGAGAATATTGCGCCGTTTTCTCTCTATTTGATTAATATCGGTGATTCGGCTGAGGTACGGGCGATGACCCAAGACGTCTACGACCGTTTGACGGCTAGCGGCGTAGAGGTACTTTGGGATGATCGAGACGCCAGACCGGGTGACAAATTTGCCGACGGAGATTTAATGGGCATACCGCACCGAGTAGTGGTGAGTCCACAGACGGTAGCGGGCAACAAGCTGGAGTATAAAGGACGCACCGAGCAGAAGGCGGTTGAGCTGAGTGTTGATCAGCTGATGGAGAAACTTATCCACAAGGGTATCTAGACTGCTGCCGGCGGTGTGGTACAATAGCTGGACTAACTTAAGTCTTCGGATTATGGTTAGCCAGGACTTATTGAAGGAGGAAAGATGAAGAAGGTATTTCATATTACTAAACAGGGTAAGGCGGATCTGGAGAAAGAGCTGAAGGAGCTGATAGACGCTCGGGGCGAGGTAGCGGAGGCTATCGCTACAGCCAGAGAGCTGGGCGACCTGTCGGAGAATGCTGAATATACCGCAGCCAAGGAAAAGCAAAGTCAGTCAGAAGCCCGAATCGCCGAGATCGAGGAGATCTTAGATGGGGCGCAGATTATCGCCGCTGATGGTGACGGTACGGTTAGCATTGGCGATTTGGTTGTGGTATCATTAAATGGTAAGGAATCAACATTCAACGTAGTGGGGGCTGTCGAGGCTGATCCGACCCAGAACAAGATCAGCTTTGAGTCGCCGCTAGGTTCAGCCCTGATGGGTAAGAAAGTTGGTGACGAGGTAGTCTTTTCTTCACCCAGTGGCGAGAAGGTCTATACTATAGTAAAAGTAAACTAGTTTAATGAGCAACTAAAGAGGGGTAGGCAAAAGTAGATGGCGACAGACAACCGCAGAAGCAACCTTGGGGAGCTGGAGCAGTCTGCCGCTAATAACCCTCGTAGTGGTACCGTACCTCATTATGGTGGCAGGTACCAGGCCGGAAGTATGACCGGTAGTAGCGCTTCGACCGAGGTGGATGACGATGACTACATGAGCAGTTATCCTCAGGTTAGCTACTCTCAAGACGCTCCACAGCCCTCCGGAGAGTCCGGTGGGGCACCCGACTATTCCGGCTACTCTGATTATTCGCCAGGGTCGGATTACTTTGACAATCTTGGCAAAGACCGTACCGGTAACGACGGTCAAGATAAAGAGAAAGATCAACAAGGCAAAGGTTCTAACGCCCCCGGCGGTTCCGGTGGAGACCAGTCAAAGCGAGATCTGGGCGGTCAAGAGCGTGACGCCTCGATCGACTCGAGCAAGTTTGATGGCAGCATGGATGGCTCCAAGGACAAATCAAAGTCAGGCGGTCTCGGCGGCAAGAAAGGTGTCTCAGCCGGCTTTGCGGGCATGGGGACACGTGCTGTGGCGGGGATAGCGATGCTAATCGTACTGGCTTTCCTGGTGATTAGCTTTTATCTGGCCGGTGGGCTGGGACGGATGATCCAAGCGGCGGCTTTCTTGCGGGAATATGGTCTAGAGTGGATACTCGGTCAAGATAACGTCGCTATGGTGACGGCTGCCAGTCTGGTAAATAAGGGAGCTGACGCTGCCAATATTGATCTCGGTGATGCCGGCGATAAGACTAAGATGGCCGGCGGGGTGGGGACTGATAGTCGGGTGGCATCATCTACCAAGTCTAACTCCGGCAGCAAAACCGAGTCGGTGGGTGCTGTTGGGGCGACGGCTGCCGGTGCCTCAACAAGCGATGTGATGTCGGACAGAGTAAAAAAATCGAGAATGGGTGTGCTCAGCCTGAAGTATGCCAAGAAGATGAAAGAGAACTTTGAGAAGAACGGCCTGGTCTACGATGATGATGGTAATGGCATGACTATTGACCCGGCCAGAGCTTTCGGCATGAGCTCTGAGCTACTCAAGAAGTCGGGCGATTCAATGAGGGGCGAGGTAGCTGCCCGGCTGGGGGTCAGTCCGGACAAGGTAACCATCCGAGACGGAAAAGTGCATTTGTCGAGGAGGCTGTCTTACTCGGAGACGAGGCGGGCGATCAGCGGTATGGACAACTTGGGTAAATGGCAGCTGACCGGCTGGCTTAATACCAGGGCGGCCATGAAGAGAGAGAGCTATACCAGGTGGCTTCACCCGGTGCAGGGCTCGAAGAGCGAGCTCTATAAGAAGTTTCAAGACTGGACGAAGGATCAATTCAGCAATATTCCCGCAAACGGCAGTTACCTCAGTGAGATTGCCGGCGCAGGGGGTGGCGGTGATGCCGGTGGCATAGCTAAGGTGATCAATCAGCTCAAGCAAGAACGCCAGGAGGTGGCTGACAAGAACCCGGAGTACACTCGGTCTCGGGTAAATAGCATCGTAGACAAACTAAAGCAGTTTGAGACGTTCATTAATTCTGCCATGAAGATGAACGGCTTTAAGACGACCGGTCTCACCATTATCATCTTTATGGCCGGCTTCGTCTGTATGATCAGCAAGATATATAACAGACTCGGACAGTTCAAATATTCCAACATCGTTGTACCGGCTGAGAAGGAAGCGGGACTATATCTGGGCTATGCCTCACAGATGATGTCACTATCTAAGGACATGAATATGAAGACACTGGAGCTCGCTACTAAGTCAATGCTGGAGGACGACATCCCCGAGATCAACAGCGACGGCGAGGCAACCGGCAAGATGGTGCATAGCAGTTATGCATCCAGCCCCGCTATAGCTAAGAACATGGGTATAGCCGGTAGTGATAGGCTAAATGATAATTCCGGTATGCAGGGGATTCTCAGAACGGTTGGCAAACCGGGCTTTAATTTCTTGCCGGGTCGGATGAATGGCATGCTTAACAGCCTTTATACTCAGTATAAAAACATGGTAGACGTAGTGTGCGGAATAATAGATATCTTGTTTAGTGGGCCGCTAAAAAATATTACAGAAGCTATCATAGACTTCATCGTCGGTCTGGTGAAAAAGCAATTTGAAGCACTGATAGCCAACCTGTTCGCCAGTAACGATGAGTTCTGGCAGGTGCTTACGGTAATGGCGAACTGGCTAGTGGGGCAGCCTTTGACGACCGACATTGCTACGCCGGCTGAGCACGGTTCCAACGCTATGTTTGGCGCTCGATATCTAGCCAATGACCAAGCGATGATGGCCGGTGGTCGCAAGCTGAGCGACAAGGAGGCGGTTGAACTAAACTTGGAGAACCGGCGCTATCTGGCTTGGAAGCACAGTCAAAAGCCATTGCTGGCTCGGCTATTTGATCCGTATGACTATAGTTCGTCGCTTAACCAGATAGCTTATGCGGCTAATCTAAACATGGGCAAGCAAGACATTTGGCTGGCGATGGGCAACGCCCTGAAGACTATAGTGTCGGCGCCAACCATCATGGCGACAGCTAGCAATCAGCTGCTAGGTAATAATGCCTATGCTGCCAGTGCCTACGATTATGGTGTACCGATGTACGGTCGTAGTCTGAGTGAGATGAACGAGATTATCAACGACGATTCACAAGGCTTGTTTAAGAATGCTGATAAAGCGATCGGGCTCTTTCAGATACCACCACCACCGGGTGAAGAGAACCCATATATTAAGTATGCCAGGGAGTGCTTACTGTCAGAGGTCAGTACAAGCGACTACTCGGTTAAGCCGATCGATAATTCTGATGGCACCAAGTTTAACTATGCTGATACTTCCGACGAAGAGAATGAGGGGAAGAGTTCTCGCTGGCGAACCTGTCAGCAACAGGCTACCCAGCCGGATTATAAGGCGGTTCGGCTCTATGTGATGGGCTACTATGGTGTCGTCTCCATCGCTTGTTATCATGGGGACGACGGGGATAGTGAATCCGGTGCCGCCTGCAAAGAGATGCAGGTAGACGATGTCAGTAGCGGTAGTAAGTCGTCGGCTGACGGGTCAGGTAACGTTGAGGCAACTGAGATGCAGAAGAAGTTCGCTGATGAGACCCACGGTCATTACGGTGCATATTCGACATCCAGCAACGGCTGTACGACTGTTACCGCATGGTTTATAGGTGAACACACCACATTAACATATGGTCACGGCAATGGTAATCAGGTGGTGAAGCAGTTGATTGCAGCCAATCCGGGGAAGAACTTAAAGTCTGAACCATATCCGACCAAGGCGCCGGCGATCTTTAGCTCAGTCGCTGGTCACATGCATGCTAGTGGTAGTGCAGGGCACACTGGGGTGGTGACTAGCGTTGATCCGACGACCGGGACGATTCATACGCTGGAATCAGGAGCTAATAACTCTATGAATGGTCTTAGCTCGCCTTGGTCAAAGACTTTTGAGTGGAAGAAAGAGGACTATAGCAGTGGGGTTGAGTTTGTCTACGTCGGTGACTATCTGAAGTAAAGGCGAGTCATCACCCTGACTGTTAGCTACCAATCGTACCACGGCAGTTAAAGTTGAGCGACGGAAAATATTACCTCCGGTAAACCTCCGGAGGCAATATATTTATACAGCATGTAGCTGATCCGGGCTAGTTGCTATCTGCCTGATCCAGCTCACTTTCGCTCACGTCGCCCTGTGGCGGTAGATAGAACTCTCCACCGTTGGCAAACCGTCTGGTGTCGAAATCGTAGACCGAGTGGTCGTTTTGCCATTCTTTCGTAAATTCTTTAGCGATAGATCGCCTAACCGCCTGTATTTCTCTAACGGTTGGAAGCACATCGGACTCAATCAAGAGAGCAGGGCAATCATGCCCACTTCTCATATATATGACAAAGGGTTTGTCAACGTGAACAAGTCTCTTCTCGTGACCTGATAAGAGGTGAAAGTTCAAGTCGACGGTGTCATTAGAGGTGATAAAGATGCCATCATCATGCTGGTACATCTGATCGCCGCGGTAGATAGTCTCGCCGTAGACTCCCCTATTAAATTTAGTAGCGAGCAGCGTGCCCTCTGCGCCGGAGTATTTAATGTTGCTATCATAGCAGTACCCTGCATTGGCTAGGGCAGTCATGACCGGTGAGCTCTCAGACCCTTCACGCCACTGTTCGTACTCCATCACATCCTGAAAGCCACCACTATTACCGGTGAATTCATGGTACATGTTTACAATGTCGTCGACTGATGAGCGCTTGATGTCAGCGGTGTAGTCGCTGTTGGTATATCTTTGCTGGCGATACTTGTCGTCGTCAAAGTGATAGACCTTCTCGACTTTATTACCCTTGTCGTCGATGAGATAGCATTTGTAGTCAGTCGGCTTCAGAGTTTCGAAGCTCGGTAGAACGTTCTTCGGGCCAGGCTGAGACGGTGGGGTTATACTCTGATTATTGCCGGCACTACCGTCGTTATTGACCGTGGGTGTACCTGGTATTTCGCTACTGCTATTAGCACTGTCGTCAGTATTGCCCGGCGCACTATTCTCACTGACGGTGGTGGCGGGCTGAGCCATATTGCCACCATGTGATGCCAGGTAGTTCTTGCCGACGACCGCCCCGGCGGAGATGATCGCCAGGGTAGAGGTGATAATAGCCATGCGGCGGAGCAGCTTATCTCGGGAGTTTGGCTCGGTTTCAGTCTGCTCGTAGTCGCCGTAGCTATACTGCCGGGGGCCGGTGGCGTAGGCCGGATAGTCTTGGTATCGCCAGGCTGTATCGGTCAGCTGAGGCAGGCGCTCGGTATCTTGCAGATCCTGATCAATAATATTATTACTCTGATAACTATCATATGTTCCCATATTAGACCTCCGGCGCCTTGCCTCCTTCACACTTAGCTTACTACTGTTACTGTACGATATAGTTGTTATAAATACAAGGCTAACTTGGGCTGGGAAAGGGCGATGTATCATGCTGTGACTCGCCCAGCAACCCAGCAGGATGCATCGCTTATATTTCTACTCAAGATAGTATCACTGAGTACGATTACTTTCCTGTAAATAAATAACCTAGTCTCAGTATCTGCTGGATACTGAGTTGCTGTGGACCTGTCCAGCCGATGCTGGTAGGACTAACTAATCATAATAAAGCAATGGTTATGTAGCTTCCTTACCTAAGCGAGCATAACGCTAGGTATCGTGCTTGTGAGCTTGTCCAGCAACCCAGCAGGATGCATATATACTACGCTACCTAGGCGAGAAGGTGTGTAGTCATGTTTTGCCATGGTCAGTTAGCTTAATTAACGCATCTGCTGGACATGCTGGGAACCTGTCCAGCCGATGCTGGTGAAACTGTCTATGCGCAGTAAAGTATGATTACACATTATGCTTAATTAAGTAGCTTGGTGTTATGCATCGAGCTGGGTTGACACAACAGTAAAATTATGCTAATGTATGAATCAAGTTAAGTATCGCTGATTATCAGCCATAGAAAGGATTATCGGATAAGATCTCATGAGTAACAAGAACCATCCTAATAACAACTACCGGTCTATTGACATTCTAGACCTAAGTGTCGATGATTGGTTCACACCTTTCTCGGAACTAGCGAAACGGCAAAGTAACAATCAGGCGAAAGATCAAGAAGTCACTGATGGTCCTAAGCCGGAACAGCCCAATCAAGAACAGCAGCCGGAGGCGGAGTCTGTGCAAGAGACTACGGCTACTGTCAGACAGACTAAAGAGCGGGTTATTGCCGAGGTTGCCTTGACTGGGCAGTCAGCAGGAGAGAAGGGGTCGGTCGGCTCTAGTCAAACCGGGCAAGATAAACCTAGTGCGGAAGTGGTAGAGTCGCAAGATGCTAGCTCCGAAAAGTCTGCTGCTGAGAGGCTAGCTAGTGACTTCGACTGGCGAATGCAGGGCTGTCATGCCAGCATTAAAGTCGCAGAAGAGATAATGGAGCTGCAAGGCTTTAATAAATATGGTGACTATTTGAAAGGTGATAGTAAGCCTAGGCAGGTCATTGATCAAGAGCGCACGAGGGCGATGAGTTGGAGCGAATCTGTATCCCCCCTATTTTCTCAGCTATATTTCTATGCGGGCTGGTCGCCTTACGAGCTGTTGCAGAAAGAGCTACTACGACGGGATGCTGAAGAGGATTCAGATAATGCCAAGTTGGTTGAAGCGCTGGATGCTGTCCATGATCTATTTAATACAACTCATTATAACCACCTGAGCGATGGTCTGGGGGTTAGCCACGACATAATAAAGGTAGCATGTGACAGCTTAGATTATAACTATAGCGATTGTACTAATTCTAGCATATGGTACCATGTCGATTGTGGTGGTGCCGGTGTGATTGCCCTGTACCATCTGAGGAAAAAGCTCCGGGATGATGAGCCGATAAAGAAGATCCTTCGGATTGCGGATAGTGGCAGTGAAGCTGAAGTAACAGGGATACTCAATGACACGGACAAAAGCGGCGATGTAGTTGACTATGAGCAGAAACTAGAGACGATTGACCGAATGGTTGAGCAGGTTGATCAGTACTTTGATGGAGCTGAGGTTAAGGAGAGCTTTACTATAGATACACTGGGTGTAAACGATGAAGAAGATGCATTATATAGGTGGGCTGTCGTTCGCAACGCCGAATACAAGGTGGCGTGTCTTAGTGAAGACGAGCTTCGTCGAAATACTGAAAGATATGCAGATAGTGCCACTATATATGGTTGGATACTGGCTTGGGGTGGCAAGAACTTATTCGAGATGGCAGATCAGATACACGACAAAGATGTCAGAGAGCGGGAGCGCAGAAAAGCCAAAAGCTCTCGTACCGCTTAGTCACCTACCTGAACGCTCTGTACTGATTTGAATTGGAGACAATTTTTATAGCCAAGTCTATGACTGGGAAGTGATATTGCTGGCTTGCACTCGTTTATACTGCGTCGGCAATAAACTCAGCCGGCTAATCCTTGTTCTCAGCCGCCTAAGGCTTGTGTTGACACAGACTGAACTTTTGTCCGACGGCTTTGTCACGCTCATCCAGTACAACCCAAGGCACACCAAACAGCCATGCTATAATGTACCCTATTATGGCAACTTTGGCAGATTTTCGTGATGAGAGATTAAAAAAGCTGGAGGCTCTGCGCCGGCTCGGCGTTGATCCTTATCCGACTCATACCGAGCGGACGATTGGTGCCGGCGAGGTGGCATCTCGGTTTGATGAGCTGGCGGATACTACTCAGACGGTGGTAGGGCGGATCGTCGGACTGCGTAAATTCGGTAAGCTGGCTTTCATCGTCATCAGTGACATGACCGGCCGCCTGCAGCTATTCATCCAGGCGGGGCAACTGGAGGAGCTAGCTCCCGAGCAGTCACAGCTCGGCATCAAGCAGCTTAACCTGCTGGACACGGGCGACTTCGTCCAAGCAACGGGTAAGGTGATCAAGACGAAGACGGGCGAAGTGTCGCTAGCAACTACCCAGCTCCGCTTATTAGTCAAGTCTCTGCGTCCCATGCCCGAGCGGCAAGGCTTCACAAACAAGGAAGAGCGTCTGCGCCGACGTTACATCGATATGAATGTCAATCCCGAGGTGCATCAGCGCTTTATCCGTCGGTCAAAGTTTTGGCAGGCGACCAGGGACTTCTTAAACGAACATGGCTTTATCGAGATTAACGTTCCGGTGCTTGAGCATACTACTGGCGGAGCGGATGCGACGGCTTTTCGTACTCATATGGATGCTCTGAATCAGGATCTGTACCTGAGAATAAGTCATGAGCTACCACTAAAACGCCTGCTAGGGGCGGGGTATGAACGGGTCTACGATATCGGACCGCGCTTTCGTAATGAAGGGATGGACGACGAGCACTTGCCGGAGCATATAGCGATGGAGTGGTACCATGCTTACTGGGATTGGCAGGACGGCATGCGTTTCATGGAGAAGATGTATCGCTACGTGATCCAGCAGACTTTTGGTAAGATGCGGTTTCAGATCGGTGACTTTGATGTCGATCTGGATCAAGATTGGCCGGTCTGGGCTTATGCCGAGGTGATCAAGAAGCACTACGACCTGGATGTTTATCATACCAACTTGGATGAAGTAAAGCTCAAGCTTAAGGAGAACCAACTGGAGGTGGGCAAGGCGGACAATATCTCTCGCGGTATAGACAAGCTATGGAAGAAAGTCCGAAAGACAGTCGCCGGGCCGGTCTGGCTGGTCAATACGCCTAAGTTCATCTCGCCGCTCAGCAAGGCTAACCCTGACGGTCGGAGCGTGCAGCGCTTTCAGCCGATCATTGCCGGATCCGAGCTGGGCAACGGCTACTCCGAGCTGAATGACCCGCTAGATCAGCTAAGTCGATTTCGGGAGCAACAGCAGATGCGTGATGCCGGTGATGACGAGGCGATGATGCTGGATATTGATTTCGTCGAGATGCTGGAGTACGGCATGCCTCCGGCTTGCGGTTGGGGCAACGCTGAGAGAACTTTCTGGGTTTTTGAGGGGGTGACGGCTCGTGAGGGTGTACCTTTCCCGACCATGCGCCACGAGGTTGACCGGGTTACTCGCAAGATTTATCCTGATGTTAAGCTATGAAATACGACGTATCTGAGTATACCACCAAGCGAGGTAGCAAGGGGCTGATCATTAGCGTGGCTGATGCCCCGGTCGTCTCAATGGACTTTGAGTTCCGGGCCGGTTATCGTTATGGGGCCGACTTTGACCACAAGTCGCAAGTGGCGCACCTACTTGAGCATATGATGTGCCGAGTCAATGATAAATACCGTGATCCGATTAAGAAAGAGCTGGCTGTCACCAAGAACGGGGCGAGCAGCAATGCCAGCACCGGTTCCTGCTATATAGGTTATGATGCCTACTGTGCCGACTTTGAGTGGCAGCGAATCATGGAGTTGATGCGCTATGAGATCTGCCAACCCTACTTTACTGAGCAGTCCTTCAAGGCGGAGATGAGTACCGTTCGGAGTGAACTGACTAATTACTTGTCACAGCCCTGGCGGATGCTTAGTCCGAAAGTGGCACAGACACTGGGTGACAAGCAAAAGACTTACCCTGAGCACATCAAGTCGCTGGATAACATCTCGCTTAAAGATATCAAGGAGCATTACCGATTGACTCACCAGGCTGAGAATATGCACTTTATAGTAGCGGGTGACTTCACGGATAGTCTCGACCGACTCTATGCCGAGCTGGAGAAGTTTGATCTGCCGACAGGTGGCGAGTGGCGAGAGCTACCTTGTGATGTGCTTCATGCCGCCAAGCCCACCGTGATCAAGCGAAAGGACGTACCGGCGATCTGTTTTACTTTCTGTATGGAGCAGAATCGAGAGTTAACCGACGAGGAGTGTGAGGCTATGTCGGCACTTGAGCACATCCTGAGCGGGACGATGAGCTCTCGGATCTACGGGCAAGCTCGGGACAAGGGACTACTGTACGGTTGTACGGTCGGCTGTAGCAGTAGTAAGTATAATACTGAGTGGTACCTGGATGGTCGGGCTAATGCTGAGCAGCTGCCGGCTTTCTTTGACCTGGCTGTCAGAGAGCTGGATAAGGTCAAGCGGGGCGACATTACCGAGCAGGAGCTAGCCGACGCCAAATCTTACGCCCTGGGGCGCTACCGAATGGGCATCCAGACGACGGGACAACTGGCCAGATACCTATCCGGTCGCTGGCTGTATGATGGTCTGATCAAAGATTATAACGACGAGCCGGATAAAATTAATGGTGTGACTATGGAGCAGATGGTAGAGCTGGTTCGACAGTTCTTTGATGCTAATATCTGGACGATTGGGCTATATGGGGCAACGGACAATAAAATGGCTAATCAGCTACAAGCGAAGCTGAAGCAGCTCTTCTAGGTGAACAAATAAGTTATGCAGCATGAGGTCAGTGAATATCAGCTAAAGAGTGGTGGTAGGGGACTAATCGTCAATGTGCCGGGCGCCCCGGTCATGGCGAGTCAGTTTCAGTTCCGAGCCGGGAACCGCTATGTGCTGGATTATCAGCACAAGTCGCAGACAGCGCATATCATGGAGCATATGGCTTTCGGGGCGAGCGATGGCTTCGCTACGGCGCATGAGTACGATGCTACATTTACTAAGAACGGGGCGATTTATAATGCCTACACTGATGATGTCTCGATGGTCTATGAGGCAACCTGTGCCGACTTCGAGTGGAGCCGGGTACTGGGGCTACAAAAATACGCTATCTGTCAGCCTCATTTTAATCAAGACGACTTTGCCTCGGAGGTTGGGGCGGTACGGAGTGAGTTGATTGGCTATTTGTCACAGGCTGATCGGGTGCTATGGCCACGAGTGGCACAAGCGATGGGTGATGATACGAAGACTTTTCAAGAGGGACTGGACTCTATCCCCAATATCACTGCCGAGGATATCCGGGAGCATTGGCGGCGAACTCATACGGCGGGCAACTTGCGTTTCGTGGTGGCGGGTAATTTCGTAGGTAGGATCGGTCAGCTGAGGGAAATCCTCAACTCCTTCGAGCTTGGTGCGGGTGACCGTCTGCCGATTGCCGTCGATGAGATGCACTCCGCCCCCGCTTTCGCTATTCGGCGTAAAGATGTGCCGGGGATCGGACTAGCTATCTCGCTGGTCGTACCTCGTAAATTGTCTGATGCCGAGAATGAGGCAATGTCGCTCCTGAACCACATCCTAAATGGCACCTTGCACTCACGTATTCAGGGTGAAGCTCGGCGGCGCGGCTTGCTGTACTATATGTGGTCACAGCTCAGTACTTTCGAACACAACTCGTCGTGGGACTTTGGGGCGCAAGTGAGCGTCAGTAACTTGCCGGCGGTGGTTGATTTAGTGACTAATGAGATGCAACGAGTAAAAGATGGCTTAGTCGACGAAACGGAGCTGGCTGAAGCTAAGTCCTATGCGATGGGGCGTTATCAGATGGGCACTCAGACGGTGGGGCAGATTGCCGGCTGGCTGGCAGATCGCTACTTCTTTGACGGAGTTATCGACGACTTTTCGGCGGTGCCGGCTCGAATTAATGCCATCTCCCCTGAGCAGATCATTGAGACGGCGCGAGATATCATCCGACACAATTGCTGGACACTGGGGTTATACGGCTCGACCGACAAGACTATGGCGGACCAGCTATATGATCGTTTTGCCAAATTATTTTAGCTTAGCAATGCTACAATAGACCTATGAAGATTGCGATTGTGGGGTATGGCGTCGAGGGACGCTCTAATTATCGGTATTATCGGGCGAAATATCCTGAGGCGGAGATAGTTATCTTTGACGAGCGTGCTCAGCTGGATGATATGCCTGAAGGAGCACGGTTGGTCTTAGGCGGCAGAGCCTTTGCTCAGGTCAAAGGGTTCGACCTGGTCTTGCGTAGCCCGTCGGTTGCGCCGGATCGGATTAAGCAAGCTGACCATCACTGGTCGGCGACGAGAGAGTTCCTGCGCCAGAGCCCTGCTCCGATCATCGGGGTGACCGGCTCGAAGGGTAAAGGAACTACCTGCAGTCTGATCGCTTCGATCTTGCGTCAACATTTGGCTGACCGACCCGAGCGCCATGTCCACTTGCTTGGCAATATCGGTGTACCGGCACTGGACGTCCTGCCCTCGGTCGGAGAGGACGATATCGTTGTCTACGAACTGTCATCCTTTCAGCTATGGGACTGCACTCAGTCGCCGACCATTGCCGTGGTGACCATGATCGAGCCGGATCACCTGAACGTTCATCGAGACTACCGAGATTATGTTCAGGCGAAGCTGCATATCCTGGACTATCAGCACGATGGCGACACGGCGGTCTATAATCAGTCGGATAGCGAATCGGCTGAGCTGATCGGGCATATCGTGGCCAGTACTCAGGCGGATGATTTACCTTACCCCTATCGTAAAGGAGCTCATTTCGATGAGCAATATCTATATATGGGTGAGACCAAGCTTTGTCCGGTTAGTCAGCTACAGTTGCCCGGTCGGCATAATCTACTCAATGCTTGTGCCGCCATATCGGCGACCTGGGAGATAACTGGTCACGATAGCGAGGCCATCGCTAAGGGGCTGGGCGCTTTCGAGGGGTTGCCGCACCGGCTGAAGCTCGTGAATGAGGTGGACGAGGTGAGGTTCTACGACGATAGCATCGCTACGACGCCCGGCTCAGCGATTGCCGCTATCCGGTCGTTTACTCAGCCTAAAGTGCTGATCGTTGGTGGCTCAGATAAAGGAGCTGACTATCATGGGCTGGGTAAAGTGATCGATCAGAGCGATATGCGAGCGGTCCTGGCTATTGGTGCTAACCGAGCCAAGGTGGCTGAGCAGATCATGGATGAGACCAATAAGCCGGTAGTCATGTTGCCGACGACTGATATGGCGGAGATCGTCCGGACCGCCTACGACCTGGCTCGCCCAGGCGACGTAGTGATCCTGTCACCGGCAGCCGCCAGCTTCGACATGTTCAAATCATACGCCGACCGGGGCGAACAATTCATCAAGGCAGTTGGCGAATTAGCAGGTTGCCCGGAAGAGTAGCTGAAAATTACCAGCCTGACCATCGGCCTGTGTTAGAATGGGGATATGGTAATCAAGAAAAGAAATAGTAAACGTATCAAAAAGTTGGCTCGGTCGAGAGCGATTGCTCGGACTGCCATCCAGGAGCGTCCGTGGGAGGAGATTCTGGCTAACGAGCAGATGCCGCCTTCGGATGACCGGCGCTTCGCCCGCTATACCAAAGACCTGGTGCGTGGTCTGGAGATGATCCGTACTTATCCGCAGGGTGTCACCATCTTCGGCTCGGCTCGCTTTCATAATCGGCACAAATATTATCAAGCAGCCTATGAGCTGGGAGCCAAGCTGGCTCAGCATGGTCACACGGTGACGACCGGTGGCGGTCCCGGCGTTATGGAGGCGGCTAACCGAGGAGCATTCGAGAATCACGGTCAGTCGATCGGGCTGAATATTAAACTGGCGACCGAGCAAGATCTCAATCCCTGGACGACTGACTCGATGGAGTTTCATTATTTTTTTGCCCGTAAGGTGATGCTGACCTATAGCTCAAAGATGTTTGTCTTCTTTCCGGGTGGCTTTGGTACCATGGACGAGTTCACTGAGGTGCTGGAGCTGATCCACGCCGGCAAGATGCCGATCTCGCCGGTCATCTTATTCGGCAGTGAGTTCTGGGGCGGGCTGGACGAATGGTTCAGCGGTATCATGAGCGAATGGCACCTGATCGAGACCGGCATGGAAGATGAGATGAACGAGATGGCGCATGTCAAGGCGGCTGATTACGGCATGATTAATAAAGCCCGAGACCTCTACACCCTGACTGACGATATCGACGAGATCGTCAAGATTGCCGACCAGACCGACCCCCGAGACGTCCAAGATGTGATCAACCAGGCGATCGCCTGCCAACTATTTAATCAATGTGACTAGGGAATATGCAGGACGAGCTCGCTAAACGACTATCTCAGCTGGACCAGGCGATCGATCGGGCGACTGATCAGTTGGGGCTGGAGGCAAAGCAAGCTCAGCTGACTGAGCTGGAGGAGCAGGTAGCTCGACCGGAGCTGTGGCACAATCCCACTCAAGCCCAGGCACTGACTAAACAGGTGGCAAACCTAAAGGCGATCATTCAGCCCTGGCGGGTGCTACGAGCTCAAGTGGCGGATGCTAGTGAGCTGATCGAGATCATTGACGACGAGCTGGTCGACGAATTTGCCGGTCAAGTCAAGTCGCTTGAGCAGTCTTTTACCAGACTCAAGCAGCAGCTTCTCTTCACCGGCAAATACGATCAAGGCAACGCCATTTTACGTCTGAGTAGCGGGGCGGGCGGTGATGATGCTCAGGACTTCACGGCTATGCTGGAGCGGATGTACTTGCGCTGGGCGGAACAAAATGATTTCGAGACGGATATCATCGAGCGGAGTGCCGGCGAGGTGGCTGGCGTCAAGACCGAGGTGATCGAGATTAGCGGAGCGTTCGCCTACGGCTGGCTACGAAGCGAGCATGGCGTGCACCGGCTGGTGCGCCTGAGCCCCTTTAATGCCGAATCGCGAGAAACATCTTTTGCCCTGGTGGAGGTGCTGCCGGATATTGACCGCCCCGATGACATTCAGATTGACGATAAAGACCTGAGGGTAGACATCTACCGTAGTGGTGGCAAGGGCGGTCAGGGTGTCAATACGACTGATTCTGCTGTACGGCTAACCCACTTGCCGACAGGTATAGTGGTGACCATTCAGAACGAGCGCTCGCAGATACAGAATAAGGCGAAGGCGATGGAAATCCTGCGGGGTAAGCTGGCAACCTTGCAGCAGGAGCAACATGTGGCGAGCCTGGATCAACTCCGGGCGGGTGACAGTGCCGGCTGGGGAGCTCAGATTCGTAATTATATCTTGCACCCTTATCGGCTAGTCAAGGACACCAGGACGAAGCACGAAGAGAAGAATGTTGATGCCGTCCTGGGCGGTAACCTGCGTGGTTTTCAGCTAGCCTACTTAGAGAGTCAACTGGGTAATAAAAATAAGGAGGGTAGATAAGTGGGTCGATCGATAGGTGAGCCGGAGCTCTAACTGATAACAACTTTTAGCATTTTGGGTAGATAAGTGGGTCGATCGATAGGTGAGCCGGAGGTCAAGCCGGGTGCTGAATCAGGCGTTCAGTCGGGTGCTGAGCCAAGTACTGAACCTACCGGTGCTGAGTCAAATATTGAGCCGGATGCTGAGTCGAGGATGAGGCTAAATGCTGAACCTAGTGCCGAGTTGAATGTTGAGCCAAGCCTGAGTAGTGCTCAGGTGAGAAAGGTCAGTGAAGGCGAGCCAAGCAAGCCGAAGCATCGATGTAAACGACTACTAATCATCTGCGGCATCTTGGTGGTGGTCACCGTCGTCATATTGATCAGTCTGGCAATCGTCGGCAGTAAGAAACCTAACTCACCCAATAACTATCGTCCTAACTCACCTGAGGATATCATGGTGCGTTATCTGCACGATAAATATGGCAAGGACTTCGTACTGACAGGCAAGATAAGACGCACCCCCTTTGGGTCGTCCGCTCTATGGGAGCATTACTATGAATCGGATGCTTATCCGGTAGATGACCCCCGTCTTCGCTTTAAGGTCAAATTGGACGGCGATAACAAAGAGCATAAGTTTGAGAAATCTGATACTTACATCGAGGAAGGTCAGATACTGGCCGAAGAAGACCGCCTGCGACCCCACGTAGAGCGCATATTCGGCAAGAATACCGAGATCGGGGTTAAATATAAACTGTGTGACAGGGGCGAGGATAGCATGAAAGGTTCTCATGACTTACCGAAGGCGATGGATATTTGCAAGCAAGAGACAGCAGATATGACCAAAGAAGAAATAATTGACTCGTCCTTGTATAATGACAGTGGGCTAAGTCACGACTACAGCGTCTATATTTACGCCTTAGATAGGCAATCAATTAAGACTACTGATGACAAAACTAAGATCATCAAGGGGCTTAAAGAGCTGGTGAAGTATCTGCCGGATATTAATCCTGATCTGCTTAGTCTCTACTACTTTATAAAGGGCGACAAATCATCCGATGAAGGTTCGGAGCTGGCGTTATCGGCGAAGGATTTATCTGATCAAGGCATCCGGGGTCTGGTCCATGATTTTAATAGTAAACTGGCAACTGTAGGTCCGGCTGCTCGCAGTGGCATTACTTATTGGGAGATAACCATGCCGGGCAAGAAAGGGTGGCTGAAGCTTGATGACGACGAATGATACCTTGGCATCTCAAGATGACACCGTCAATATCTCCGGCGTTAATAGCAAGCCCGTCAAGCCGAAGAAGAAGTGGTGGTCTGTCTTGAAGGTAATAGTCATCATTATCATCGTCAAGACACTCATCAATATTACGCTAGCTAACTACTTCAGCCCGGATAATAGAGTAAAGCGCTACCTCCACGCCAAATATGGCAGCAATCGAGAGCTTAGCGTAGACGGGGGCTGTTTTGCTTATATTGAGCTTGACGGAGGGCAACAGCAGGGGATTGAGTGGCGGCAGGTGATATTAATGATAGTATATTTAGCATTACCATTACCGGATTTGAGTTGGTGGCGACTATGGGAATGGCCTGATCCTGTTGACCAATTCTGCCGCTGGCAAGCCAGCTTTAAGGATGATCCCAAGCACATCTTTAACGTCTGGCTGGACGATAACCATGGTAATCGCAGTCTTCGGGATAACTATAATGAAGTAAAATCCGGAAAGGAGTCAATCAAGTGAAGATTAAAAAAGACGCTAAGACGACAGCTGTATCAGCTAACGGTCAAGAATCTAACGAATTGGTTAAGCCAAAACGGTCAAAACAGGCTAAGAGGCAAATCATCATCTATGTGGTCATGGTCGTGGCGATAGCAGGTATTCTAGGCTTTGCCTGGAACGACGTTGACGGGAGAATTAAAGGTGAGGTGCTGAAGTATCTGCGTGACAAATACGAGCAAGAGTTCGTGGTGACGGATTATACAAGTACTACTGTTACTCTATTTAGGGCCGTGCAAGGGAGGATAGGTACGCAATACAATCTCGCAAATAGTAAGTGCCGTTGGCTTGGTGAGGATAATGAGACTTATGATGATTGCAGTTGGTCTGTCCACCCGAAGGGTAATCCGAAAGGCAAGTGTATGGTGAGTTATAGCAGTGGAACCATGAGAGATAGTTGCGCCCAAGTTATTTTGGGCAAGAAAAATTACGCCAAGGCCAGGCAGATATCTACCGAGGAAGATCGCCTGCGACCGACTGTTGAACAAATATTCGGTAAGAACACCAAGTTCGGAGTGGAGTCTCTGCTGTGTGAGAAAGGTAGAGCCGGTGCGAACGATTCCACGAGCTTATCTCAGGCAATAAACGTCTGCAAAAAAGAAACGGCGGGTATGACCGAGGATCAGATATTTGCTTCATACATTAGGATGTATCATAGCTATGAATTATACATCTATGACCCGGACGGGCAGTCAATTGAGACTAATGGTGACAAAGCAAGGATCGTTGAGCGACTCAAAGAAGTAGCTAAATACCTACCTGAAGGTAGGCCGGATAGCATGTGGCTATGCTATTTCATCAAGCATGATGAGGACAGTAGGTGGAGCCATGAGCTCAAGGTATCGGTGGATGATTTGCGGCAGATGACCGACAGTTTTAGTGATGATCGGCTTAAACTAGTAGCAACCGATGATGGTAAGGAAGATCCTTACCCCATCCGAAAGGGCTGGGACAAATGAATAAAGAGAAGGACAGCGCCGGAGTGTCTCAAGTCAATGTTCCCAGCGTACCCCGAGTTGTCGTTAGCAGCGAGCGAGCTAAGCCGGCTGAACCGGGAAAGAAGCGATTGAGGCGGATTGTGATAGCCTTGGGTGTTGTGGTCATCTTTGCGATGGTCTGCGTGGTGATGAACGAGAGCAATGATTATCTGAGGACGCTGGTTGAGGAGACTCGTCTGCGCCCCCATATGGAGCGAATATTTGGCAAGGATGTTAAGTTTGGCATAGAGTTTAAGTTGTGTAAAAAAGGTAAAACTAGTTGGGCGAGCTTCGCTAATCTGTCTCAAGCAATGAATATTTGCAAAGAGGAGACGGAAAATATGACTGAAAGCGAGATGCTGGACTCGTATGATGAGCTATATCACAACTACAATCTATACATCTACGACCCTGATCATCAGTTAGTCGAGACTGATGATGACAAGCTAAGGATAATCAAACGGCTGAGAAAGATGATCGAATACTTACCTGACGGCAGGTTGGATGTTATGAGCTTTGAATACTTCGTAAAGAAGGATATTTTTAGAGGTAGTGGCGGATTCTGGGTGAGGGCCTCGGATTTATCCTCTAGTCGAAATATACCCAAATTAGTCCAGGGTTTTAGCGAGGGTATGGTTGTGAATACGTTTACTCATGTTCCAGATTGGTGGGATTATTACCCCATCCGAAAGGGCTGGGACAAATGAGAAAAAAGAAGACCGGCATCAAAGTATCTCGGGCTAATGCTGCATCAGCCAATCTAGCTAAGTCAGGTAAGCCGAAGCATCGATACAGACGGCTATTGATCGTCTGCGGCGTCGTAGTTGTACTGGTTGGTTTAGCAATCGCTGGAGGCAACTATCTGCAGTTACCTTGGCTTGAGGAGATGTACCATCGGGAGTGTGGGGGTAAATCCAGCTCAACTAATAAGGAACAAGTGTCGGCCGAGGAAAAGTGCCTGCGACCTCATATAGAGCGAATATTCGGCAGGGACGCCGAGTTCGGTGTAGAGTTTTATCTGTGCGAGAAGGATGGGGTTAACAAGAGAAGCTTTGCTGATCTATCTCAGGCGATGAGAATCTGCAAGGAGAAAACGGCAGGTATGACCGAAGATCAGATGTTTCACTCAAATGATGGACTGGACCATGGTTACGACTTGTACATCTACGACCCGGACGGGCAGTCGATCAAGACTGATGATGATAAGGCAAAGATTATCAAGCGACTCAAAAAGATGGTTAAATATCTACCCGACGGTAGGCCGGATAGCATGTGGCTCAGATACTACATTAAAAAAGGATACGAATACTCCAGCGGCAGTGAGTTTATGGTGTCAGCCTCGGATCTATCCTCCAATCAGGACATGGATCAACTAATCTATGATTTTGATAAGAGTCTGAAGCGCAATAGTGTATATGGCGGTATATGTGGTCCACTACCTTATCCCATGGAGAGAGGATGGCATCTTGATAAAAAAGAACGAGCAAAGAAGCGGAGAGGATGCCGTGGCGCATCAAAATAGTACTACTGACACGCATCCTGCTGGGCCTGTCCAGCAGCCCAGCAGGATGCATCACCATTCCTTATCTAAGGTAAATTAACGAGTCATTACGTCATCCTGGCAAATAGACTTAATCCAGGTATCAGCTGGGCTGCTGGGGGGTTGCAATTGTCGGTGGGGTAGTTTACTATATAGTCATAGTCTGGAGACAAAAAGACTTGAAGGGACAAGAACAACTAACAGGAGACGAGCAGATGATAGATGCAAATGGCGGTGGGTCGTTTGCTAATATCGACAGGCGATCAGGCTTTAGCGTGCCGTCGTCACACCAGTCGGTAAAACAAACAACCTCACAAGAAGCAAACATTCAGCCTGCCGATGAGGCAGAGCAGACTAAGTCCGGGGTGGGTAGCCGGGCTAATGCTACGGTACAGATCCGACAGCGGAGCTATGTTAGCTCGCTTTGGCAGGGAGTGCTGGATAGACCGAGCAACGGGAGTAGAGAGGCTAGATCTCAGACAGGATCAGACCAGACGGCGTCTAAGCCGGAAGAGACCGGCTCGGCAGCTATTAAGGCTCAGGCATCGTCGCCGGTCGTCAAGTCTCAAGCTTCGTCGGTAGCCACCGAAGCACAAGCTACCACCGCTGAGGCGTCCAAGGCGGATTTCTTACCGACCATCCCGCAGTATATTGAGGATTCTATTCCTGCGCCACGAGCGCAACTGCACAGGAGTCAACAGTCTCCAAAGGTAACCTCGGCGCAGTCCGGTTCCGTCGCTACAACTCAGCCAAACCGCATTTCTGTACAGTCCAATCCCGCTGTAGCCCAGCCAAGCCATACCTCGGCGCAGCTTAGAGATGCTACTCTGGCCAAGGTGTTGGCTTCTCCCGTCTCGTCCGTTAAAGCAGAGGCAGACCGTGGTTCAGTATCAGCGACATCAGTCGCCGCCTCCGGTGCAGCATCTGCGCCGACCAACGCCGGGTCAGCTCAGCACAAAGCCAAGCTTGACCGCCAAGCCATCATGCAGCAGGCGGCTATCGTTCGTCAGCAGGCGAAGGAGCGAGCCGAAGCACAAGCTCGTCAGCTACTGGCGAGTCGTCAGCCGGAGAAATATGCCGAATATGTCCTGCGGGCAAGTAGCGATGAGAGCAACCGGACTTCGACCGGTAGTCAGCCGGTCTCGACTCCGACTAAGGTGGCTCAGGCGATGTTGGTCAATGGCGACTCGACAGTCGGTAGTCGCTCTGCGAGTGTCGACAACCAAGCTGACGGGGTCGGCGCAGCGGCAGTAGCCCGGCCGGACAACGCCTTTAGTCGCTTGGCCGGTGCTAAGGTCACCTTGTCGTTTAACCTGAATAAAAAGCGCTTCTTTAACTTCTTGCGCTATGCCACCGTGGTGTTGATCATCGTTGCCAGTGGCTATCTGGCGTGGGATACTTATACGACTAATCGCTCGGTCAAGTCTTCGCTGAATGGCAACTCGGCTACCGCCATGTCAATCTCGGGGACCAACCCGGCTACGGCAGAACAGACGGCGGTCAGCCAAGAGCAACGAGCCGCCTATACCGTACCGGCTGATCAGCCTCGCTATATTTATATCCCCATCCTGGGCGTTAATGCTCGGGTGATGAGCGTCGGAGTCAATAGTCGAGGTAGTATCGATACACCGTCTAACCTTAACGACACCGCTTGGTACGATGGCAGTGCTAAGCCGGGGCAGGAGGGGCAAGTCTTCATCGACGGCCATACTTCATTTAATCGTCATCTCAATGCCGCTTTTAATAATCTACCCAAGCTAAAGGCAAACGACCAAGTAGTGATTGAGAAGGGTAATGGTGAGAAGGTTAGTTACCGAGTGGTCTCCACTAAGACGGTTGAGACTAGCAAGGTCGACATGGGCGAGGCGCTGAACCCGCCGGCGGGAGCGAAGAAAGGACTCACCTTGATGACCTGCACCGGGACATTTAACTATCGCAACCAGACGGCGGATAAGCGATTCATCGTCTATGCCGTGCAAGAGTAGGAGCTGAATGGAACAAAGAAAAACAACAGATTCAAACAAAAACAAGCGTCGTCCGGTGCAGACCCGTGCGATGATCATGATGGATCGGGTGACTAAGCGTTACGACGCCGGCTCGCCCTTAGCGCTAGACCGAGTGTCGCTCAGTATCGCTCCCAGGGAATTTGCCATCGTGATCGGGGCGAGTGGAGCGGGCAAATCGACGCTGCTGCGGATGCTTACCCGAGAGGAAAAGCCGAATAGCGGCAAGATTGTGGTCGGCGGGATTGACTATGACAAGCTGGATGACCGAGATATCCCTTTGCTTCGTCGTCGCATCGGGGTAATCTTCCAGGATTTCAAGCTTTTGCCCAACAGAACGGTCTTTGAGAATGTAGCGCTCAGCTTGGAGATTTCCGGACACTCCAATAAAGAGATCAAAGAGAACGTACCTCGCATGCTTGAAGTGGTCGGACTCAGGAGTAAGCAGGATAAGTTTCCTAACCAACTGTCAGGTGGTGAGAAGCAGCGGGTGGCTATCGCCCGTTCAATGGTGCGCCAGCCCAAGATCTTGTTTGCCGATGAGCCGACGGGCAATCTGGATGCTCGCAACACCTGGGAGATCGTCAAGCTACTGCTGAAGATCAATAAGTTCGGTACGACGGTGATGCTGATTACTCACTCGACTGAGATCGTTCACCAGCTTAATACCAGGACGATTACCATTGATCACGGTCGAATCGTTAGTGATGTGGCGCATGGCGGTGGTAGTAGTCAGGGAGGGGGTAAGCGATGAGTCGAGCCGCTAAGAAAGAACGCCTGGTCGATACCCAGAGCCGTCATACTATTCTGACGCTCAGCCGGGTGGCTCGCTATGGGCTGCGAAACTTCACTCGTAACGCTTGGCTGACCATCGCAGCGACGGCAGTAATGGTCATCACTCTGCTGATCATCTTCGTCACGGTGGTGGCGAGCTCAGTGCTGGGCGAGGCGATCACCGGTCAGAAGCAAAAGATCGATCTATCGCTCTATATCAAGGCGAATGCCAGCGAAGATGTCTTGCGCACTTTAGCCGGTAAATTGCGGATCCAGCCGAACGTGACCGAGGTCGGCATCAGTACCAGCGAAAATGAGTATAAGAAAGCATCCAAGGATAACGTGGAGGGCTGGTCGCTGGTGGTTGACGAGGGGATCAAGCCGGCTATTCCGGCGGTGATTCATGTCAAGCTGGCCGATATGAGCAAGCGCAAGGCGATCGAGAAGTTTATTTCCGGTGACCCGCAGTTTAAGCAATGGGTTGACTCCAGTGTGGCGAACTCGCAGGACGTTGAGGCTCGCCAGCAGACTATCAATAAGCTGTCCAGCCTGATGGATATAGCTGGCAGGGTTGGCATTGTCGCCGGCAGCTTCTTCGTGGTCATCTCGGTGCTAATCATCTTCAATACCATTCGGATGACTATCTTTAGTCGACGAGATGAGATCAGCATGATGAAGTCGATCGGGGCGGATAGCTACTTCATCCGCGGTCCGTTCCTGATTGAGGCGGAGCTATATGGTGTGATCGCCGCCATTATCGCCATGGTAGTGGGCTACCTGCTCTCGACCAAGCTACTGCCGGGTCTCGGCGGTTACATCGAGGTCAAGCAGACTAAGAGCTTCATCCTGCACTGGTGGTGGCTGATCTTACTCGGTATGGTAACAACCGGCTTCGTCATTGGTGATCTGTCGGCTCGGTTGGCACTACGTAAATACTTGAAGAAAGCGAGCCGTTAGAGCGCCCGGTTGAATAGTAAACATAAACAGTATATAATCGTGCTAGAGCCAAATAAGGAGGTTTTATGCGGTTCCACCACAACAATAAGAGCAGGCAAGTGATGCCTATGAAGATCAAACAGACATTATTACGAAAAAAGAGTATCAAAGGTAAGCGGGTTCGCTTGGCGGTGCTGAGCTTGGCGATCATTCTGGCTATGGCTAGCGTGACGGCGGTGCTGGGTGCCGGTCACTCGGCGCAAGCCCGAGACTTTAACGCCGAGATCAGGGCTCTGCAAAACCAGATCAATGATTATCGCAAGCATTCCAGCGAGCTGGCGGCAAGGAGCGGCTCTTTGCAGGTCAAGATTAGTCAGCTGGAGAATGACCAGGCGCAGATTCAGGCACAGATTGACCTGCTGAGTGCTAAGCGAGCTCAGCTGGAGCAGCAGATCGCCCAGGCGGAGGCGAAGATCAAGCGTCAAGCCCAGTCGCTCAGTAAGAACCTGCGAGACCAGTACTATAGCAGCAAGACAACTTCGCTGGATATCCTGATGAATAGCCGCTCGGTCAGCGACTACGTTGATCGGCAGACCCGCCAGAAGACTGTCAGTGACAACATCTCTAAGTCAGTCAAGGAGATCAAGGCGACCAAGGCTGACCTCCAGAAGAAAAAGAGTACGGTAGAAGATCTGATCTCCAAGCAGGATCAGCAGAAGCAGCAGCTAATTGCCAGCAAGAACGAACAAAAGAAGATCCTGGACGAGACTCAGGGGCAGGAGGAGAAGTTCCGAGAATTGACCGCTAAGACGGAGGCGCAGAAGGCTAAGGTGCAGGCCGAACAGCAGGCGGCTATTCGACGGTTCAGCGGTGCCGGTACGGTGGTCGCCAATAGTAAATGCGGCGGTGGTTATCCTTTCTGTAACTACCCGGCAGATGTGACAGCTTACGCTGGTGGTTTCCAGGCGCTGGGTAATACCAGAGAGTGTGTTAATTACGTCCAGTGGCGGATCTTCCAGCTGACAGGACGCAATGAGCTACATGGCAATGCCGGTAGCTGGATGAGCGTGGCAAATAGCGGGGTGCAGGTGAATACCGTGGCAATCATCGGTTATGGGCGCTTGCCATACGGTCATGTGGCTTGGGTGGAAGAAGTCAGGGGCGGTAGCGTGCTTATCTCAGAGTATAACTGGAATCCATACAACTATACTGAACGATGGGTCTCGGCTAGTAGCTTTGATGGCTTTTACAATCCACTATAGTCTTGACTGGTCATAAGCTTATTCAGCTAGTTGGCTTAGCTTTGTGCTAAAATAGCTTGTGACTAAAGTGAGGGATGAGATTGACGAAAGACGACAAACGAAAGCAAGAATCAGGTAAGGCTAATTCGACACCAGGTGAGCGGGATGCCGACCTCGGTCTAGCGCCGGTAGCAGGGGTTCAGCCGGCGGAGGCAGAGCTGGTTGATGCGACTGAGGTGGTTGAGCTGGCTAGTCAGGGTGAGTCGGCTGATCAGCGTCGGTCGAACCCGCCCCGTAGCATTCATCCCGATAAACAGCCCGGAGGTAAAGCTAGGCGAACTATCGGACTCAGGACTAGTCTTGCCGTCGCTGTCATGACCTGCTTGATCGGCTTCGCTGTCGGCACTCGCTTGCAGAATCTCTCGGTGACTCAGCTGGACTACACTTCGCTAGGTGACGTCTATAATGCACTTAGTGCCAAGTACGACGGGTCAATTGATCGGTCTAAGCTGCTGGTTGGTGCTGCTAAGGGGCTGGTTGATGCCGTGGGCGATAAGTACACCAGCTACATGACTGCCAAAGAATACGCTGATCTAGAGACCGATCTATCGGGTGAGCTAAACGGTATTGGCGTAGAGATCGGACTGGGCAATGACGGCTTGGTCAGCGTCATCTCCACTCTAGACGATAGCCCGGCGCGAAAGGCCGGTTTACTGCCGGGCGATATCATTGAGAAGGTTGATGGTGACGACATGACCGGTCAATCAACCAGCGTAGTAGCTAACCGGATCAGGGGTAAGGTCGGCACGACGGTTAAGATTGTAGTGGTGCGTGATCGGGCTGAGAAGAGCTTTCAGATCACTCGCACCAAGATCGAGAACCCCAGTGTCAAGTGGTCGATTAAGGATGGCATCGGCTACATCCGAGTGTCTACTTTCGGCGACGATACCGGCGCTCTTGCGGAGAAGGCCGCCAAAGAACTGGTGGACAAGAAAGTTAAGGGCGTTGTCTTAGATCTGCGGAGCAATACCGGTGGCTATGTCAACGCTGCTCAGGAATTAGCCAGTCTATGGCTCAAGCAGGGTGAACTGATCACGACGGAGCGAGCCGGTAATAAAATCCTGGGTAAGGTTACCGCCAGTGGGGGAGATATCTTAAGTAAAGTGCCGACAGTGGTTCTGATCGATGGGGCGACGGCCAGCTCCAGCGAGATTACCGCCGGCGCTCTCCGAGATAAAGTCGGCGCCAAGTTGGTTGGTACCAAGTCGTATGGTAAAGGATTGGTGCAGGAAATCGTTGACTTGAAGAATGGTGACAAGCTCAAAGTTACTATCGCTAAGTGGTACACACCTAATGGCGACAATATCAATCAAGCCGGGCTGAAGCCGGATATTGAGGTCAAGATGACCGCTCAGCAGTATAACGCCGGCAATGACACCCAGCTAAAGAAAGCCCTGGAACTATTGACGGACCAACAAGCTTCCTCAAGATGATATAATGAAGCTAAGGAGGGCAATATGGTACTAACCGGCAACGATAAACAATTAACCGAAGAGGCAGCTACTGAGAGTAGATTGCAGGCACTAACTGATGATATCAAGGAAACATATGAGGCAATTTACGGTGAACCGAACCGGGTGTTTATGAGTGCCGGCTTTGCTAGGATGTCGTCAAAAGAGAAACTGTTGGTTATCAATGAAGAATTGCTAAAAATGGCGAAAGAGGCGGGCGTTGTTTTGCCCCGCTAGATTAATCACATAGAAACACTTGAGAGGATGGATATCCAAACATTGAGAGAAGCCGGTCTAGTGGCAAGATCAAAGTATCAATGATCGGATCAGCCGAGATGATGCGTGTCCTTGTTATTCTAGCTGATTACGGTTATACTTGTTAGCATAATGGATGGTCAGAAAAAGAAAATACTATTAGTAGAAGACGATGATACACTGGCGGAGGTCTATCGTCAGCGCTTGGAGCTGGAGGGGTTTGATGTCCGGCGGAGCAATAATGGTGAGAGTGCCTTGAGTGACGCTGTCGAGTATCACCCTGACTTGATCTTGCTCGACGTGATGATCCCGAATCTGAGCGGCTTTGACGTACTGGATATCTTGCGCAATAGTCCGCAGAGTCGTAATGTCTACATCATCATGTTGACCGCTTTGTCTCAGCCGAAAGATGCCGAGCGAGCCAAGCAGCTGGGGGCGGATGACTTCCTGGTCAAGTCGCAGGTGGTGATCGGCGATGTGGTAGCTCGGATCAAGAACAAGCTCAATATTCCTGACTAGACGCTTGACCTCATCTCCGGCTAGGATCATAATGAAGCACCCTCTGTCCAGTGAGGGTGCTTTAACTTTGATCTTTGCCTAAATGGCGGAGTGGGTTTCTACTCGACGGTAACCTGAGTGCGCCTGACTGTCTTGCCGGTAAAGGTGCGGACTCTACGCTTGACGAACTTGACTACACCGTCTTTATCGGCATGAATAGTGAAGTTGCGACTGGTGTAAGTGCCGGGACCAGCGATCTTAGTAGCGCCAACTTGGCGAACTATCACCTCGCCGGCATTAACCTTCTGTCCGCCGAAGCGCTTGACGCCCAGGCGGTGACCGGCGTTGTTGTGTATATTCTTGGCGGAACCGCCAGCTTTAACGTGGGACATACCTAATAATCTCCTTGATTTAAGTTACAAGCATATTACCTGATAATCAGGCTTTTTGCAAGACAAGGAGCTCTCGTCCGACGATCTGATCGGGACGGTGGTAGATTAGGTTAGCCCCGGCAGTGATACTACGTAATTTGTGCCTGGGCAGCTCTGTCAGGCAGGGCAGGTGATGAATGTGATCCCTGATATACCAGGCGGGAACACCCAGGCAGATGCCGGCGCCGCTTGGTAGCTGAGGAGATAGGTTGGCGATAAACTTATCGATGATTACGTTGCAGTCGTGAAGATTAGGCTTTAACTCGCTAGGGTGGGGTGGGTCGGTGTAAGGTCTGCCCAGATAAGTCTCGCTAGCGATTAGTTCAAGTCGATTTGGTGCCAGCCACTGTTGCCAGTTAAAACTAGTGGCGTCGGCGACGGTTAGTTGAGGTCGGCTAGCCGGTCGGTATCGGCAGGCTAGCCAGTCGAGATTAGTCTGAGTGTAGTCGATCATCCGAGGATTATTATCGCTACCGTAGGTAGTTAGCCCCATCAGGCCGGCCTCTTGCAGGATTACACCGGTGCCGCAGAAAGGGTCGAGTAGATTCGTCGGCCGGGTTAGCTGACAAGCGCCTCGGGCCAGGTTGATCATGGTCTGGGCTAGTTTAGGCGGTAGCATGCCATTACGAGTGTCACGGCGAGGGCGACCTCTATCTCGCAAGGTGTATGCACCGATATCCTGGACGTAAATGGTCTTAGCCACTGCCAGCCGGTGGCTGCCCGGCGCAGGTGCAAGGAGGAGCTCAACCTTCTTGAGGTTGCCGATAGCCAGCTTATTATGTAAAACAGTGGCGGTAGAGAGAGTGGTCTGCTCTGAGGGAACGAGGCGAACCGAGTGTCCGGACTGCTCAAGGCTAGCCCGCATAGCCTGGCTAAAGTTAGTCGTCAAGTTGCTCTTAGCTGACGACCCATAGTAGGAGACGCCGAGAGTGATCTTGCCGGTGGTCTGGCCGAAGAGATGGTGCGTCAGACGGGCGATGCTTTCGGCATCAAGAGCGAAGCTGTTGCTGATTAGCTCAGCCACCTTGACTATAGAGCCGAGATCCTTGGCTGTCGCTAGAGCAGTCTCTTGCTCGATGTCCAGGCCGGCGAGATGACCGGCTAAGAGCTTTGGCGTCCGGTGGTAAACGGCTTGTAGCTCAGCCAGGCTAATCTCAGGCTGGCGACCTAGTACAAATACGATCATCAAGTGTAATTATAGCAAAGCTAATAGGTGGCTAGGTCTTCGCTTCGTCATCAGGCAGGTTCTTGATTCGCTCTTTCATTTCAGCTAAGAACTGGCGTCGTTCTTCAATTGTGTACTCGTCGCTCCAGGTATCGACGGCCAGTGCTAAGATTTCATTGAGTTCCTCGTCTTCGACCATCTCGTCATATTCGCCGACTAGATCTAATACAGCGTCGGAGAGCCGATCAATGTATCTACCTTGCGGTATTTCCTCGTCGCCATACTCTTCCAGCAACGCCTTAACCTTGTGCCTAACTAGTGGAATATTCATAGTGCTATTAGCCCCCTCCGAGTATTTGAGCCAGTTTACAGCCATGGCTCAGGGCTGGGGAGTGGTAATTTATTGCTGAGGCTTCTTTTTCTTCTTGGGCAATGGTTTCCAGTCGTGCTGAACGACTACCTCGCCCTCACTGTCTACGGATAGATGCTTCTTGAGCCTATTCTTCTCGTCAATTATTAAGAAATCTGCTCTTCCTTCCGTCTTGTCATCCTTTCTACTCGCACATCCAGATACTAACACTTTACTATCTTTCCCTTCATGCTGAACAGAATACCCGTTTGACACAGCACATCACACTCCTTAAATGTACGGGGCATCCCCAGATTCACACCCTCCTGTTGGGTGCAACCTAATAATAACACAGTTATAGTCTCTTTTGCTATAATGTCCCCATGTCTAAGTTTCGAGATGATTTTTCGGGTAGCTTTCGGCGGGCTCGAGCTAAAATATGGCGGCGCAAGGCGGGCGGGATTCGGTCGTGGATCAGCCTGATCACCTTTATCCTAATCATTGCCGTGCTATGGGCGGCCAGGGCGGAGCTGATTCAGGCCTTTCATCTGATGGCACATGTTAATCTACTGGTATTGCTGGCGATTATCCCGGTTCAGTTCGCTTCCTACTATGCCAGCACCGAGATCTTTTTCACTTACTTGCGGGCGAGAGGGCAAGCCAAGGAGATTACTCCGCTCGCCTCGACCTCGGTGGCACTGGAGTTCAACTTCGTCAATCACGTCTTTCCTTCGGCGGGAGTTAGCGGCGCATCGTACATGGTCTGGCGACTGGGTAAGATCGGTGTGCCGGCGGGGCAGGCGGTCATGTCGCAGCTAATCAATTATCTCAGCCTGGGCGGTACGTTCATGGCGATGATGGTGTTGGCGCTAATCTGGGCAACTTTCGAGAACAAGGCGGCTAACTGGATAGTGGTGGCGACGACTATCGCCGTGGTGGCGCTAGTTGCCGTCGTCCTATTCGGCAGCTATCTGATCGGTAGCCGACAAAGGCTGATGCATTTCGCTCACTGGCTGACCAGGCGGACTAATTGGCTGGTCAATAAACTAACCTTCGGTCGTAAGAAGAAGGTGCTGCAGATCGACCGAGTGGAAGAGTTCTTTAGCGATTTCTACGATGACTTTCAGGCGATCAAGGCGGATAAGGGGCTGCTCAAAGGCCCGATCCTCTGGGGATTTGCCTCTAATATTCTTGATGTACTGCTCATCGCCGTGGCGTTCTGGGCGTTGGGCACGGCGGTGAACCTGCCGATCCTACTGATCTCTTTCGGCGCCTCGGCGGTAGGGAGTTTCCTGGTGGTGACTCCGGGCGGAGTCGGTGCTTATGAAGCGGTGATGATCGGCGTCTTGGTGGCGGGTGGCATGAGTGCCGGTATGGCATCAGCCGGTGTGATCTTGGCTCGAGTGATCTTAGTAGTGGGGACGATCGTCTGTGGCGTCTTCGCCTATCATGGGGCGCTCAAGAAGTATGGTAAGCCCGACTTTAAGGATATGGATATCGATGTCTCCGGAGACTAGCTACCCGGTAGGTGAAGTGCCGGTCTTTAGCGTGGCACAAGCGGTAGCGATCTTTAATCAGATTCTTGATGCGGCAGTGCCGCTGGTGGAGGTGGTCGGTGAAGTGGCTAACTTTAAGATCAATCAGGGTAAGTGGGTTTTCTTCGACTTGAAAGATCAGGAATGTTTGCTGAGCTGCTTCATGCCGGTTTATCAGCTGAGGGCAGCGGTCGAGGATGGCATGCAGGTGCAGGTGCTGGCTCGTCCTAATGTGACCAAGTGGGGCAAGTTCTCGCTAACTGTTCAGTCGATTCGCCCTGTGGGTAAGGGCTCTATCAAAAAGTCGTTTGAGTTATTGCGCCAGAAGCTGGCGGGTGAGGGACTGTTTGATGACGAGCGCAAACGGACTCTGCCTTATTTGCCACAGCACATCGGGGTGATTTCTTCGGTTGATGCAGCCGGCTACCGGGACTTTATCAAGATCATCACGGCTAGGCTGGGCGGGCTGCGGATTGACGTTATCTCGACCCTGGTCCAGGGTATTGAAGCGCCTGATCAGATTATCGCTGCTATCCGTCAGTTTAATCAGCTGGCTGATCCGCCCGAAGTACTGGCAATCATCCGTGGAGGTGGTTCACGGGATGACCTGGTGGCGTTTGACGACGAGCAGCTAGTCCGGGCTATTGCTGCTTCTCGCATCCCAACCATCGTCGGGGTAGGGCACGAGATCGACACCACTCTGGCTGATCTAGTGGCAGACCGGCGGGCCTCGACACCGTCTAATGCCGCCGAGGTGCTGGTGCCTGACCGGCAGGAGCTGATGACTCAGCTGGAGGGGCAGCTGTCGTATATGACACAAGCAGTGACGCATCAACTGGCTACTCAGAGGACGACGTTAGCTAGCGCAGCAGAGCGTCTAGGCGAGCTGATTAGATATCAATTACAGGTGGAGCAGAACCGGCTCGGCAGCCTCAAGCAATCTCTACAAGCCTATGATCCACAGGCTGTGCTGAGACGGGGCTATGCTATGCTTTGGGATAGTGGTCACCACCTGGCTAAACAATTTAAGGTTGGCGATAAGCTGCTGATTGAGACGACGGATAAATTAATCAAGACGGAGGTACGAGATGTCCAAGCCAAGCAAATCAACTAAGACCGATACTTCTTCGGCTAGCCTGAAAGATCTGATGGTTCGGCTGAACGAGATCGTCGGGTGGTTTGGTGGAGAGGACATTGACCTAGAGCAAGCGACAGCTAAGTACGACGAAGGTATGGCACTGGTGGAGCAGATTAAAGAGCGGCTTGCTCAGACGGAGAGCCGGATCCATCAGATCACGCTACAATATGACAGTCAAAATAAGCATTGAAAGATAGCGGGAAAGACTGATGAAATTAGAGCTACGTGATATCCGTAAAAGATTTGGCGACAAGCAAGTACTAAAGGGCGTGTCGTTTAAGACTGAGAGTGGCAAAGCCTTTGGCTTACTGGGGCGCAATGGCGCAGGTAAGACCACGACGATCCGTATCTTGATGGATGTCTTTTCGGCAGATCGGGGCGAAGTGCTGGTTGATGGTGATCCAACTGAATACAAATTTATTCGGATGGGCTATCTGCCCGAGGAGCGGGGGTTGTACCCGAAGAAGAAAATTATTGATCAGCTGGTTTACTTCGCTATGCTCAAGGGCATGACGAAGCGTCAGGCGGTGGAGTCGGTCGACATCTGGCTGAAGCGCTTGGGGATGAGCCAATTTCGGAACAAACGGCTGGGGACGCTGTCTAAAGGTAACCAGCAGAAGATTCAGCTAATCACCGCCCTGGCGCACGATCCGGACGTCATCATCCTGGACGAGCCTTTTACCGGGCTGGATCCGGTCAATGCTGAGGCGCTCAAGGAGATCGTTCGAGATGAGATTACCCGGGACAAGATAGTGATCTTTTCAAGTCACCAGATGAACTATGTCGAGGAGTTCTGCGACCATATCGCCATCCTGAACGGCGGCAAGATCGTCTTAAATGGCGACCTCAAGGCGATCAAGCGAGACTATCCTCGCAACCGGCTGATCGTTAGCTCCGGTCAGTCAGACGAAATCATGGCGAAGTACCGGGGTGAGAGTCAACGACTGGATCAGGATACGATTCTGCTGAGTCTGGCTTCGCCTGATGATAAACAGGCGACGATGCGCCAGCTGGTGAAGAAGTGGGATATCGACGAGATTAGAGTGCGCGAGCCGTCGCTCAACGATATCTTCGTTCAGTATGCTAAGGAGCAATTTTAGTGAGGAGTGATGATGAGGCAATTTAGAACGATTCTAGGTTTCGAACTACAAAATTATTTTAAGAACAAGGTCTTCGTTAGCGTGACGATCATCATCATGCTGGCAGTGGCGGGGGTGATGTTTTACCCTCGGGTAGCCTCGTTCTTCACTCACGGCAATGAAGCGGGGCGGGGCGACCGGCCGATTATGCTGGTGGCGACTGATTCGTCCGAACTACCCGCCTCGACTACTGAGGCAGTCTTTCGGCGGTCTTTCCCGCATTATCAGATCAAGGTAACGACTGATCGGGTAGAGCAGGTCAAAGAGCAGGTGAAATCGGGTAAGGCGAAATATGCCCTTGTTCTCAGTGATACGTCTTATACCTACTACGTCAATGGACTAGTTATGGCGGATAGCAACGTAGCGACGGCAAACTCGGTGGTCAAAGATTTGTACCAGCTAAAGATGCTACGGCGTCATGGTCTTTCGGCGGAGCAGACTAGCCAAGTTATGACGGTACAGATCAAGCCGAATGTTCAGAATCTGGGTAAGGATCAGACCAAGAACTTCTACTCAGCTTTCATCATGATCTACGCTCTATACATAGCGGTCATGACGTATGGTCAGATGGTGGCGACCAATGTAGCCAGCGAGAAGAGCTCTCGGGCGATGGAGCTGCTGACCACCAGCGCCAGCCCGGTGGCGATGATGTTTGGTAAGATTATCGCCTCGTGTCTGGCCGGGCTTGCTCAGCTGGTCGGCATCTTTGGCTCAGCATTCTTATTTTATAATCTCAATCGAGCTAGCTGGCAGGGGAATCAGATGATTAATTCTATCTTTAATATACCGCCCGACTTGTTGCTCTATATGATCCTTTTCTTCCTGCTCGGTTTCTTCATCTACGGCATGATGTACGGGGCGGTCGGCTCGCTGGTCTCTAAGATAGAAGATATTGGCTCGGTCGCTATGCCGATCATTCTGGTCTTCGTCATCGGCTTTGTCGTAGTGATGTCGTCGATCGAGGACCCCAACAACGCTATCGGCATGAAGATCTGCTCCTTTATTCCTTTCACCTCGTCGATGGCGATGTTCGCTCGAATTGCCATGGGTAGCGTATCGACCGGTGAGATCGCTCTCTCGATCGCCATCTTAGTGGTATCGACCGTGCTGATCGGGATCCTGGCGGCAAAGATTTATCGAGCAGGCGTCCTGATGTATGGCACTAGACCAAAGCTTCGCACTATCTGGCGCTCAATTCGACAAGCCTAGAGTTCTGTTTGGTTCATTAAGAAATCCAGCGCATTAAGGTGGCGGATGCCGTTATTGTCGAACGAAGCTTGGTCTAGGGTGATCAGATATTTGGGGTAGTTATCGTCAATCTGTCTCAGGGGAGATAGTTCTCGGGTGAGAGTTTCCTCGGTGGCTACGGAATATGCCACCTGATAATAGCTCAAGTCACCGCTCGGCGACTTGACCACGAAATCAACTTCCTTGTTGCCGGTTTTGCCGATATATATCTCACCACCTCGGCGCAACAGCTCCAGGTAGATCACATTCTCCAGCAGATGACCCCTATCACTGCCGTCTTGTCGGCCGAGTAGAACCCGCCTCAAACCCAGATCAACGGTGTAGTATTTCTCTTGCGTAGCCAGTAGCTTCTTTCCCTTAATGTCCCAGCGCTCTGCTTTGTAGAGAACGAAACTATTGACTAACGCCGACAGGTAGCCGTCAACGGTGGTGTGCTTGATGCTTTGGCTGTTGGCGGTCATGACTGTAGCTATGCTGCTGGGTGAGACGGCGCTACCTATGTTATCCAGGATGAAGCGAACGACATTGTCGAAGTTGCGCCGACTCTTGATCTCACGGCGGGTCATGACGTCTTTGGTAACTACGCTCTCGTAGATGCCTCGCAGGTAATTATTGATCTGGTCGGGTATGGTCGCGATCATGCTG
>ERZ773050.56-NODE-56-length-69658-cov-13.694539_pt1 | contig 69658 bp, 57 predicted proteins | sample MGYA00580632_ERZ773050 | MGnify/ENA primary metagenome ERZ773050 (study PRJEB29015, sample SAMEA2738123) | human oral metagenome | biome: human oral; feature: human-associated habitat; material: saliva | place: China | collected 2166 ... | reverse complement strand
AGCCCTTCCAGGTGGTCTTTCCGCATACCTCGCAGGTGGTGGGTCGACACATGATTGTCTCCTTCGTTGTTGCGCTGCGACGCATCGTTGTTTTCGGGGCCGAAGTCATTATGCGCTCCCCTCCCCATGACGAGGAAGGCCTCGGCCTTCTCGCCGAGCCAGGCCTGGACCTCACCGAGGCAGTCGCGTAGCTGGGTGTGGGGGTTGTTGAGGGAGTTGAGCATATGCCCGGCCCTATCCCCAACCGTGCGCACATACAGAAACCCCGGACTTCCAACGGAAGCCCGGGGTTGGGATGCGTGGAGCTAAGGGGATTCGAACCCCTGACCTTCTCATTGCGAACGAGACGCGCTACCAACTGCGCCATAGCCCCATGGGCGGATTTAGCTTAGCACAGCGCGCGGCCCGGGTAAATTCTGCAAGCCACACCCTGGCTGCTTATTCACCCCCGCTTGCTTATTCACCCGCCGCGCGACGCCGCTCCAAGACAGCATCGAGGTCGATCGGCTTGAAGTCCCCAGCCACAGACTCCACATCCAGCGACACGTTAGCCGGAGCGCTGGAGGGACGTACCGGGTTAACCACGCCGGTTACTTCCTTGGCGGAGTTGAAGTCCGCCTCGGCCTCTACAACCCGGCGACGCGGCCCACGCGCAGCCATGGTGTAGCTGGGGGCGGGTACGTTCACCGGCTCCCACTTGGTGGAGCTAGCGGCCTTGGGGGCTGCCTTAGTGGTCTCGACGACGTCGCCAGCGCTGTCAGCGGAAGTCGCCTTAGCGGCAGAGACCGGCTTAGCGGCAGAGACCGGCTTGGCGACAGCCGAAGCAGACGCAGTAGCCGAGGCGGCCGGCTTGGCAACAGTCGGGGCAGACTTGGCGGCCGGCTCAACCTGGGCGGCCGGCTTAGCCACTTCCTCAGCTCGCTTAGCTTCAGCTTGCTTGTTTAGGCGTGCCAAATACTTGGCTTCAGTGGCGGTTTTAGCTTCCCGCACCAGCTGATCTTTAGCCTTAGCTACCTGCTCACGCTGACGCACATCGGTTTCCTCGGCGGTTTCGCGGGCCTGACGCTCCTGCTCAGCCAGCTCCTTACGGGCCGCAGCAACCTCCTGCTCACGCAGGCGAGCCGCCTCGCGGCGGGCTGCTTCCGCTTTTGCCTTACGGGCGGCAATCTCAGCCTCACGCTTAGCTTTAGCTTCCTTGACGCTCTTGGCGGATCGTCCTACACCTTCAAGTTGCTCCTCTAGCTGGCTCACCCGCACAGCCAGAGCAGCATCATTTTTGGAGCTTACGCGACGTACGCGCACGTCACCGACCATAGCGGCCGCAAGCAGGGCCGCCGTCGGCAAAACCACAAACCAAGGCCAAGTAAAGACCCCCGCTAAAACCCCTAAAAGCACAGTTACGCCAGCTAAAGACCCCATCAGGATACGGCGAGTTTTGGCAGCAGCTGAAGCTTTGGCCTGGTGAGCAGCCTGAGCCCGCTTTGCCTTCGCTAAATCACGCTCCAGGCGCGCGGCACGCACGTTCCTCACGGCAGGTCGATTCATGACCTTCACCTCCGGGCTAAAAATCAGCCTAGCAATATCATTATTATTCGCGTGACCTGGAGTTTTACCTGCCACCATAGCCGTATTTAACACACGCAGGTGGGGCGAGTAGCGATCCTGGTCATGCGAGTAGACTGCAAGCCTATCGCGCCTGCGCAAATGTGGCAGCAAATAGAACGAGATTGCAACCGCCAGCGCAAAACCAAGAACCGCCTGAAACACCATACGACTAAAAGTAAGGGTTTACACAGGAGGCATCCGGAAGTTTCGCGGCGTGTCGTTACTATTGCGTTACATATCTAAAAGTAGGCAATGCAATTGCGTCCCAGCATTAACTTGCGTAACTTCTTCGGGCACCACCGCAATAGCATTTGCATAGGCCAGGCCAGAAATAGTTTGCACACCTGGCGCCTGCGTGGGGTGGGCCTGATAGCCAGTGCTGGGGGCACCAGCTAGCTGAACCGGCACAAATTCACGCATCCCCGCCGGGCTAGACCAGGATGTAGAAACCGCCGCCGGCAGCGAGGGACGGTGGATATCCTGCCAGCCAGCAATCGAACGCAGCACCGGGCGCACAAACACTTCAAAAGCCATCTGAGCACTGACCGGGTCACCGGGCAGACAAAACACCGGAATACCGTCACCTAGCGTGCCCACACCCAGCTGGCGTCCCGGGCTCATCGCCACCGTGTCAAAACGCACCGTGCCCAGCGGCGAGAGCACCTCTTTCACCGTGTCACCCTGACCCACACTCAAACCACCGGTGGTGATCAGCAGGTCAGAGCGCACCAGCTGGTCCTCCAGGGTTTCGGTAAGGGCGTGGTACTCGTCGGGGACGGCACTTACTCGGAAAGGCTGCCCGCCGGCGTCGGCCACCGCTGTGGACAGGGCGTGACCGTTAGCGTCATACACGTCCCCCGGCTCAGCGCGCTGGCCGGGCTCAATCAGCTCGTCGCCAATAGAAACCACCACCACGCGCGGCACCGGGTGCACCGCCACGCGCTGGTGACCCAGCGAAGCCAGCAACGCCACCTGACGCGCCCCAATTCGGCTGCCCTTAGAAAGCACGGTAGCGCCAGCCTCAACGTCCTCACCCAACATGCGCACCCGCTGACCAGCATTGACCTTACGGTTAATGGTCACCTGCGCCTCACCCCGGTCGGTGAACTGCCAGGGAACCACGGCGTCGGCCCCAATCGGCATGGGCGCACCAGAGTCAATCAGCACCGCAGTGCCGGGCACAAGATGAGTGCGGCGCACATCCCCCGCGCGGACGGCGTCGATCACATCCAGCACCACCGGCGTGGCCGGGGAGGCGCTGACGCAGTCCTTGGCGCGCACCGCGTAACCGTCCAAACCGGCCAGGTTCGCGGGGGGCATATCCACGTCAGAAACGATATCTGCAGCTAGCACCGTGCCCACGGCGTCGGAAAGTACCACGTCAAGCGGCTCAGCAGCGTGGGCGACCTCAAGGCAGGCCGATAAATGTTCAGCGACGGTACGCATTTGAAACTCCTGTGGGGTCAGTGGCGCGACACTTAGGGATACTTTTAGGGTACCCTGGAAGTACGAGAAACCGGATCAAGTGAAGGGAACTCAATGACCGACACCGTAGTCGGATTGGACGTTGACGATCTTAAGGACCACCTGCGTTACAAGCTTCGCCGCACGCGCGCTGCGTACAGCCACCCGTCCCGCCGCCACGACGCCCGTTGTGCGGCTTTAGCCGAAAACGTCTTTCAGGCTTTAAACGGCGCTCAGGCCGTGGCAGCCTATGTGTCTGTAGGAGACGAGCCCTGTACTCGCCTACTCATTGATGAGCTGCATGCCGCCGGTGTGCAGGTGCTCCTACCTGTGCTTGGGCCCCACTTATCGCGCAGCTGGGGCTGGTTCCGTGGTAGCGATGATCTGGCTACCCGCGCTCCCGGCCGTCCCCCCGAGCCTTCTGGCCTGGTGCTGGGGCCTGCCGCTATCACGCTGGTGCAAAGCGTATTGGTGCCGGCGCTGGCAGTTGACGCGCACGGCAACCGCCTAGGTCAAGGCGGCGGCTGGTATGACCGAATGCTGCCACTGGTTAACCCTGGTGTGGAAACTTTCGCACTGCTGCACCCCAACGAGTATCTGACCGACACGACCCTACCCACTGCCGAGTTTGACCGCCCGGTTAGCGGCATTATCACCACGGAAGGCATCACCCGCTTCTAGTGGGCCTCGCCTGCGGGCTGCTCTTATGTTGGCCCTCGCCTGCGGGCTGCTCTTGCCTGGGTCCCGGCCAGCGCTGAGAGCTCCCCCGTTAACAGCGGGCCCGCACACTATCCCCGCGTCCTTGGAACGTAAGTTCTTGGGCGCGGGGTGTTTTTTGCCGACGACGGCGTAGGGGCCTGCCTGCGCACTGCACTGCGGCTTGGGGCGCCGCTACTGGCGGCCAGGCCGCTTTGGTGCGGACAGTACTTTGGTGCGGGGCGGTTTTACGCACCTGTGGATAAAAAATTTCCTAAATGCTGCCCATCCACAGCCGCCCACCAGGCACTGGACTAAAAGCTAAACACTTGATTCATGCAACGCAAAACCGGCTCTGCCGTTCACTGCCAGGGGCTCAACCAGGAACTCGACGAACCCCAGCGCAGCTTTAGCCTGCGCTTTAACTCAGGGTTTAATGAGGCGGCACGGCCCAGCCGGCTTGATGGCCAAGGACCCCAGCTCACACCCAGGCAGACCAGTAGTGATCAGCTCCGTGACAGCCTCCAGCAAAGGACTCAGCCAGCAGCCGGGCAGATCAATCAAAGGCTCAGCCAATTATCTAGGGCCTCTTGGCGCGGCCAATTGTGGCTGCACCGGCGGCTAATCACCGCCTTAGCTGTGCTTTTATGTGTGCTGCTGGCAGCTCAGGCGTTAACTAACCCCAGCCAGACAAAAGTGTGGGTGCTGCGCACGAACATGTCCTTAGGCCAAGTGATCACCAGCAGCGACGTCATCCTAAGCAACCTACCCAGCCGACCCCCACAAGCGGTACGTACCTCCCCAGTGGGCCGAAAACTGAGCATTGACCTGCCCAAAGGCACAGCACTGATTGAATCAATGCTTACCCAACCGGCGCTCTCACATCTAGGCAAGCAGCAGCGGGTGGTGCAGCTGCAGATACAAACTGGCTCGCAGCTGGCGCGTATAGGCCAGCAGGTGGACATTGTGGGCTCGGTGAACGGTACCGCTAATGACGGGGTGGTTTCTAGCGACGCCGCATACTCCAAGGTGGGGGCGCAGGTATTGGCGCAGAAAGTCACAATTGTTGATGTAGAGCCGCCAAACAAAGCGAATCTCACCCAAACACAAGGGACTATGAGACTAATAACGTTTGCAGTTAAGGAAACTGAGGCTACGCTTTTATGCAGCGCGGCCTCCCAGGGCCCGCTTTCAATAGTGCTCAGACCCTGAAACGGGGTAGGCACACCCACTTCACTTAAAACTTCAGGGGGAAAACCATGCTTAAGGGCTTCCGCGACTTTATTTCTCAGGGCAACGTGGTCGACCTAGCCGTCGCCGTTATTATCGGTAACGCTTTCAAGCCGATCGTTGACAAGGTAACCGCTTTCATCATGGGCATCCTGGCTCAGCTAATCGGTTCCCCGAACTTCGACTCCGTACTGCAGTTCAAGATTGACCCCAGCTCCAAGGAATACATCCAGCCCGGCGCCATCCTGACTCAGGGCATCAACTTCCTGTTGGTGGCCGCCGCTGTTTACTTCTGCATCGTGCTGCCCATGAACAAGATGCGCGAGCGCAAGGCTGCCAAGGAAGCCGCAGCTCCGGCCGTTCCCACCGAGACCGAGCTGCTCAGCGAGATCCGCGACCTGCTGGCCAAGCAGAACTGATCTTCTCTTCGCATACACACGAGTACATACAAGTACATACAAGTACACACAAAATCGTCCCTCGCCTATAAAAAATTCATGGGGTTTTATAGGCAAGGGACGATTTTTCAGTATTTGTAACCCATCCATCTCATCCATCTAGCCTCCTACACCCTTAACCACTCCCGGCTTCACGCCGCACCCCATCGGCACATGCCACCACCAGCCTGACGCCGTCGACCCACGCAGCCACCCTGCACACAACCAGCTGGTCGCCAAGGCGCCGCCGTCAAGCTCCACTACCAAGCTGCGCCCGCACCTAAAATTTTCCGGCCTAAGCAAGTGACACTAAGGCGAGTGTCTGCAAAGATGAAGCTATGGCGTTTCCTAAAAAACATCTATCCGCCGGCGAGTACGTAGTTGACCACATGCACACCCACCCCAAAGTACTGGGTTGGCGCATCTTGGGCACCGTACTACTCATTACCGTAGCCATCATCGCCAGCGTAATTGCACCGCAGTCGTGGCAGCCTTGGGGACTTTACGCAATCTGGATCCTGACGCTTATCGTGGCTTTCCCGCTAATGATCATCCCCTGGCTGGAGTGGCTAAATAAAACCTTCACCATCACCAACCGCCGCATCATCACCCGCAAGGGCATTTTCAACAAAGACGGTCACGACATCCCCCTATCGCGTATCTCTGACATCCGTTACGAGCGCGGCTGGACTGACCGCATTTTCGGTTGCGGCACACTGATTTTGGAAACCAGTGCCGAAAAGCCGGTGCGCCTAGAGGACATCCCCAAGATTGAGACCGTGCACGTGCGCCTGGCCAACATGCTCTTTGAGACTGACGCCGACGCCGACGACCGCGCCGCCGGTGGTTACGATCGCCCCGCAGATCCGCAGGCTCCGGCCGGACCGGGTGCTCGCGTCGAGGGCTGATTACATAGCAGCAGGCTAGACACTGTGGGGTCGTGGCGTGGGGTCGACCGCGCAGGCCTGCCGCGCCCAGGCCATCGCCGAAGATATCCCCACCGCCAGCTCACCCAAGCTGGATGGGATGCCTGGTGGTGGGTTCAACCCCCACGGGGCAGAGGAGAGGATCATGGCGCACCTGGAGCGGATTGATAACCGCCAGCGCCGCCAACGCACTCATCGGCTCTGATCCTAGCGAGGCTGATGGGTTGGACTACTCCTCCCAAACGGCATTAGCTGCAAGTATCTGGAATGCTATGAATAGCTTCAGTACACACATTTGGTGGGCTGGACTACTCGAACTTGCTGGAGATTCGACTGAAGAAGAGCGCCAGGCTTGTTGCAACGCGTTGGCTGGATACCTGTTGGCGCGATCACGCTAAGGGGAAGATCAAGTTGGGTGCGGCCGAAAAGTCATCCTTCCGCTGCACCCAACTGCCCCTTCCTTCGGAACCAGAAATACCGCGTAAGCACCGTTACGACTGACACGATTATGGGATAAGCCAAGTAGACAATTCTGCCGTCGTGGAGGTAGTACACGATCCGGCCTTGTACTACGGGCCCAATACTCGCCACTGCCGTGAGCACCGTCAAGACGATAATGGAGGGCAGCCTCAATGTCGTGAAAAGCTTGCGGTTAGCAATCACTGCGTAGCCAAGAACATTCAAGACTCCACTAATATCGAGCAGCACTAGACCAAACCACGTTATCTCACGCAGTGGCCCGACATTTTTTCCACTCTCGATAAAAACTGCGTGCTGGTTTGCGATAAGCCAACAGTCGATAGCCACCAGCACAGCGAAAAGCAGCCCAAACTTCAGCACCTGGACGCCCTGAGGCGACAAAGCCTTCTCGAGCGCCCCTAAAGCTTCTCGCAGCAGTTGCCGTACCTGTTCCATACTTCTATTGGACCACAACACCCGGGAAAAGCATGGCTCGTGATGGCACAAACCGGGGCGGACGCCGCGTCCGCGCAGGCACCAAACCCGAGCCTTTGGCAGACCGCCTGGCTGACGGCCGCACCGACAGAATCCTGGCTACCGATGAGATGCCCGAGCCCTATGACTTCACCAGTACCGACACCGACAAAGGCTGCGCGCAGTTCGTTTCGAAGCGTCTGCTGGAGGCCTATGCGCAGTCGTTCGCGCGGTTCATCCAATGCGAGAAAGCCATTTCCGATTTCGGGCTGTTGGGTAAGCACCCGACAACGGGTGCTGCGATCGCGTCCCCGTTTGTGGGGGTCTTATTCGTTTCCCTATCATCATCCTGAATCCCCCTTTTGGGCCCTTACGGGCGTTCGCTAATGCAGCGGGCGCCCGTCTGTGTTTGTCGCCACCACTTTTGCACTTGATGCAAATATGCATTGGGTGCAAAATTGTTTCCCGTGAAACACTCCGTGAAACAAGCTAGGTGCCCAGTGGTTCTGGATACTGAAATGCCGCCTCACAAACGGCGCCGCTATAGGGCAATTCGCCAGGCTGCCGCCGAGTTGGTTCGCGAGCGTGGCTATGAGGCCATGACTTACGACGCCGTAGCTGAGCGCGCCGGGGTCTCACGTCGGACCGTTTTTAATTATTTCCCCACCAAATTCGATCTAATTAAAGTCTGGCCCACGCTCGACGCTAAAGCCTTCGCTCATATCGCTACCAATAGCGAAAATTTCCTAGCAGATCTGCGTGAACTGCTGCTTGAGCGTGCCAGGCACCTTGACGGCGACCGGGCAGAATTTTTGTTACAGCGCGAAATTGCCGCAACCGACCCGGAAGTTCACAACCGCATCGACGCAGCAATTCGCAACTCTTTTGAGTCACTGCGCCCAGCCTTAGCTCAGCGCACCCAGCTCAGCGAAGATGACTCTCGACTACGAATGGCGGTCTACCTGATGCTGGCCGTTGAGCGCGCAGCTTTCGATGAGTGGCTAGATAACGACGCTTTCAGCTCTGCCACTTTAGAAGAGGCCATTGATCACACCTTGGCTTTGATGGTCTCCCTTGTTGGCTCAGGGACTGACCTCCCCCCAGTAGCCAAGCCGAGCCCCGCCGTCGAACCTAAAAAGATTAACCAAGCCAAACGCAAGAAGCAGGAGAAGGAAGGAAAATGAGCACACAAAAGCACGCGAGCGCACTCGCACCAGCCGCCGCGCCCGCATCGACCTCAGCCCAGGCTGCCACGCCCGCATCGACCTCAGCCCAGGCTGCCACGCCCGCACAAACAGGCACAGTAACACAAACCAGCTTTAAGCCAGACCGCCGTTTCTGGGCGGTGTATGTGGCTTTGCTGCTGGTGATGTTCTTGTCAGCCATGGACCAGACCATCGTAGGCACGGCCCTACCCACAATCGTGGGTGAACTGGGCGGCGCCGAGCACATGTCGTGGATTATCACCGCCTACACCCTGGCCATCACGGTTGTTATGCCGCTTTACGGCAAGCTAGGTGACCTGGTGGGCCGCAAGAACCTGTTCTTGGTGGCTATCGGCACCTTCCTGCTGGGCTCTACCCTGTGTGGTTTTTCTACCGACATGACCCAGCTTATTGTTTTCCGTGCCCTACAGGGTGTGGGTGGCGGCGGCCTGATTATCTCTTCTCAGGCAGTTATGGCTGACCTAATCCCGCCGCGTTACCGTGGCAGCTACGGCGCCCCGATTGGCGCCATGTTCGGTATCGCCTCGGTACTGGGTCCGATCATTGGTGGCTGGCTAACCGACTCGGCGTCTTGGCGTTGGACTTTCTGGATCAACCTACCCCTGGGCGTAATTGCTTTCACCGCCATGGCGCTAACCCTGAAGCTACCTAAGCACAAGCTGACCGCCCCCATTGACTGGCTAGGTTTAGTGCTTATGGATGTTGCGGCAGTGGCGATCGTTTTGGTGGCCACGTGGGGCGGCAGCGAGTACGCCTGGTCTAGCCCGGTGATTATTGGTATGGGTGTGGCGGGCTTGGCCTGCCTGGTGGCTTTTGTGTTCGCAGAGCGACGCGCGGTTGAGCCGATTTTGCCCTATGAAGTGATGACTAACCGCACCTTCGTGCTAGCCACGCTGATGTCCATGCTGTACATGGGGGCCATGTTTGGCGCCACCTTGTACCTGCCTACTTACCTGCAAATGGGTTATGGATATTCGGCCACGGTTTCAGGGCTTTTGCTGGTGCCGATGACGCTGGGCTTGTTGGCTACCGGTGTTTTTTCTGGCATAGCCATGAGCCGCACCGGCCATTACAAGATCTACCTGATCATTGGCCCTATCATTGCGGCAGCTGGCACTTTGGGGATGTCCCAGCTGGATGTTCACAGTCCGGTTTGGCTTATCACCCTGTATGCCACGGTTATGGGTGCTGGTATCGGCTTCTTCTTCCAGCTGATCACCACCCTGGTGCAAAATGACGTCAACCCCCGCCACATTGGCACTGCCACCAGCGGTAATAACTTCTTCCGCGAGATTGGCTTGTCTTTGGGCGTGGCCGCGATGGGTACTGCCTTCTCCAGTGGCCTGAAGGACAACCTGGGTGAGAAGATGCGCGCCTTGCTGGCTAACGCTGACCCGGCCACGCTTAAGCAGATGGCGGCTTTCTCTAACGTTGGTGGCGGCAAGGGTACTTCTGGCCTCACCCCCGCCATTGTTAAGACATTGCCGACGCCGTTGCGTAACGTGGTGGTGGAATCTTACGCCGACGCTTTGATTCCGATCTTCGCCTATTTGGTGCCCACCATGCTACTGGCCGCCGTGTTGGGCGCGCTCTTCCGCAAGAAGGAGCTGGGCATTAAGGCCGCCTTGCAGCTGCTGGAAGAAGAGGAGGCCGCCGCATCTAAGGATGGCGCCGCTGGTGAGGTTGCGTCTGCTGGTGAGATTGCGTCTGCTGGTGACGCTGCGCCTGCCGCTTCGGTAACTGCCGACGACGCCGTTGCGGCTAGCCCGGTTGCGGGCGCTCGCAGCTAGCGCAGGGCGGGCCTTGGCTCCCCAGCCGGCTTAGCCGGCTGCACATGCAAAAACTGCCCACACAAAACTGCGCCGCCGCCTTGGTGGCGCAGTTTTTGTAGTTTTACCGCCCGGCGTCACTTAACCCGCTCCACTCACTACTTAACCCACTCCCCTTGGCCGTGACACAATACGCATATGGAGTTCCGCTCAGTTTATGATCAAGGCTTTGCCCGTATCGCGGCCGTAACCGCCCCCGTAGCGCCTGCTAATCCAGCTAAGAATGCGCAAACCACCATCGATTTGCTCCAGGAAGCTCAGGCTCAGGGCGTAGCTGTGGCCGTGTTCCCGGAACTCAACCTCACCGGTTACGCCATCGATGATCTTTTCCTGCAGGAAGTACTGCTAGAGCAGACTCTGGCCGCGATTGAGTCGGTGCGTCAGGCCAGCGCCGAGCTAACTGTCATGGCAGTGGTGGGCGCCCCGCTACGCCAGGGCAACCGCCTATACAACTGCGCGCTAGCCATCCAGGGTGGTCGCGTTTACGCCGTCGCCCCCAAGACTTTCCTGCCCAACTACCGCGAGTTTTACGAAAAGCGCCACTTCGCCTCTGGCGCCAGTGCCGCCGCCACCTCTATCACCCTGCCTGGGGTGGGTGACGGCCCCGCAGCCAGTCCGGCCTCCCTCGCAGCCTCCCAGCACGACGCCGTCGCCGCAGCCATCCCCGCAGCTTCCGCAGCCGCCCCGGCGAGCCCGAGCGGCGCCGTCGTGCCTTTTGGTAACAAGCTGCTCCTAGACTTCCCCCACATCCCGGGCATGGTGTTGCACATGGAGGTGTGTGAGGACCTGTGGGTACCGGTGGCGCCCTCCGCCCAGGCTGCCCTGGCGGGTGCCAATGTGCTGGTGAACCTGTCGGGCTCGCCCATTACTGTGGGCCGCGCCGACGACCGTGAGCTGCTGGCCCGCTCAGCCTCCCTGCGCTGCAACGCCGCCTACGTGTACGCCGCCGCCGGTGAGGGCGAGTCCTCCACGGACCTGTCGTGGGATGGGCAAACCATGATCTATGAGCTGGGTGAGAAACTGGCTGAAACTGAGCGTTTCCCGCAGGGCCCGCGTATGGCGGTGGCCGACGTCGATATCCGCACCCTGGCCTCAGAGCGACTACGCCAGGGCAGCTTTGACGACAACCGCGTTGAGCAGCAGGGTACTGCCAGCGACTACCGCACCATTTCGGTGCCGCTAGTGCCCACCCGCGCCGACATTGGTTTGCGCCGCCCACTAGATCGCTTCCCGTTCGTGCCAGACGACCCGGCACGCCTAGCACAGGACTGCTACGAGGCCTACTCGATCCAGGTGGCCGGACTGGAGCAGCGCCTGCGCGCTATCGGCAACCCCAAGCTAGTGATCGGGGTTTCTGGCGGCCTGGACTCCACCCACGCATTGATTGTGGCCGCGCGCGCCATGGACCGCCTGGGCCGCCCACGCAGCGACATAATCGCCATCACCATGCCCGGTTTTGCCACCACCGCCGGCACCAAGCGCAACGCTATCGACCTAGCCACCCGCCTGGGATGCACCTTTGAAGAAATCGACATTCGCCCCGTGGCCACGCAAATGCTTAAAGACATGGGTCACCCCTTTGGGCGCGGCGAGGAGGTCTACGACGTCACCTTCGAAAACGTCCAGGCCGGCCTGCGCACTGACTTCCTGTTCCGTATTGCCAATGAGCGCGGCGGGATTGTGCTTGGCACCGGTGACCTAAGCGAATTGGCGCTGGGTTGGTGCACTTTCGGCGTGGGCGACCAGATGGCCCACTATGGCGTCAACGCGGGTATCCCCAAGACCCTGATTCAGCACCTGATTCGCTGGGTGGTGGCGGAAAAGATTTTCGACGACGCCGTGGGTGCCACTTTGCTTTCAGTGCTGGACACTGAGATCAGCCCTGAACTGGTTCCCAGCAAGGATGGTGAGCCGATCCAGTCCACCCAGGCTAAGATTGGCCCCTACCCGCTACAGGACTTCACCCTATTCCAGGTGCTGCGACGCGGGGCGCGCCCCAGCCGCATTGCGTTCCTGGCTGAGAAGGCCTGGCATGACGCCTCCACGGGCCACTGGCCGGTGGGGATTCCCGAAAATGAGCAGGTGGCTTACCAGCTGCCCGAGATTCGCAAGTGGCTGGAGCTGTTCATTAAGCGTTTCTTCGCTAACCAGTTCAAGCGCTCCACCCTGCCTAACGGACCCAAGGTGGTAGCTGGCGGCACTCTCTCGCCGCGCGGCGACTGGCGTATGCCTTCTGATGCTTCCGGGGCGGCTTGGCTATCCGAGCTAGAGCGCAACGTCCCCAAGGAGTAAGCACCAGCCAGGGCCTTAGCCCAGGCCGGCTGCTAAGCGGCTGAGCCCGCCCAGACCGGGCAGGTTCAGCCGCGTTTTGTTTAAAGTTTTGGAGGTTTTGGTGCAGTTACTGGCTACTGATTTGGATGGCACTTTATTTAGCGCCCCTAACACTGTGGGGGAGCAAAACGCTACGGCCTGTGCGCGTTGGCGGGCTGCTGGCAACGTGTTGGTGCCCGCCAGTGGGCGCAGTTTGAGCCTGGTTTCGCGCCCGCTGGGGATACAGCAGCTGGTTTATGACTACACCATTTGCGCTTCTGGCTGCGTGGTTGCCGACGGCGAGGCTAACGTGCTCTATAACCGCACTATTGCGCCAGCTCAGCTGGAGGCGGTGCTGCGGCCATTGTTGGAGCGTGAAGATTGCAGCTTCTACTGCACCACGCCGCAGGCGGACTACATTGTTCACGACGCCACCGGTCACCTGGCTAAATTCAGCACTGACCGGCCCGAAAACGGTTTTGTGTGGTCCAGCCTGGATGAGGTGTTGGAGCGAGGCTTAGAGGTTTCCTCAGTACCGGTTTATATCCCCAACCCGCAAACTGCCGACGCCCTATCTGCCCAAATCAGCCAGGAGTTCGCGGGGCAGCTAGATGCCCCGCGTTCCACCAACTACCTTGATGTGGTCCCACATGGGGTCACTAAAGCCACTGCTTTGCAGTGGCTGGTGCAATACCTGGCCGCCGCAGGCAGGCCGGTGGCCCGCACTGCGGCGGTGGGTGATTCTTGGAATGACTTACAGCTACTAGCTAGCGCCGATACGGCTGCCGCCATGGAAAACTCTGTGGACGGCCTGCGCGAAGCGGCCGGTGGTCACAGCGTGCCTAGCGTGGCAGCCTATATCGATCAGTTGCTGGCGTAGCGGTAAACGTTGGTTTCGCGCAGCTCGAAGCCGCAGCGTCGGTAGAGACGGTTGGCAGCTTCACGGCTAGGACGGCTGGTTAGGTCAACAGTGCGCGCGCCGATCTTCTGGGCGTGCGCCACGGCGGCCTCAACCAGCTGCTGGCCTGCACCCATACCGCGCGTGCCGGCGTCGACCACCACATCCTCAACCCAGGCGCGCACGCCGGTGGGGATAGCGAAGGTGGCCAGGGAGAGCATACCTAGGATGGTGCCTGCCTCAACCTCGTTGCCGTCGGCAGCGATGACGGGCTTGTCCGTGCGGAAAACGAACAGGTAGACACTGTCCTGGTCTACCAGGGCCTGGGTCTGCTGGGCGGTGAGGGGCTTGGCGCTGCGGCTCAGCTGCGGGATTAGGCGCTCCATGGCAGCTACTAGCTCAGGGGAAGACTGCTCGATCAGTTCGACGCTCATAATTGCCTTTCAAATTTACTTTGGCTGGCTTTAAGCCTAACGCCTGGCGTAACTAGCGCACTACCCCACGCCGCCACAACACACTTTTACAGGGCCTGAACGGCTTACAGGGCTAAGGCGGCTTACAGGCCCAGGGCGGCGCGTTCTTCGCTACCCACCCAGTAGCGGGTGTTCTCCAGGGCGCGGAACCAGCGGGCCAGCGCCGGCCAGAAGCTGATTGAAGGCGAGCCCAGCCCCTCACGGGTGGAGTACTCGTAAGACTGGATCTGGGTGAACAGCAAGATGTCAGCAGCGGTGGGATTATTGCCGCACAGGTACTGGCCCACGGCGGTCACAGCAGCCAGGTAGGGCATCTCAGAGAAGGTCATGACGTCCTCGCGGGCAGCCTCCATGCCGGTGGCACGCGCCAACAGAGTGTCAATCACGTCAAAAGCTGTGAATAGGGTCAGCACCCCGGCGTCAACTAGTTCAGTGTCGCCGTCGGCGTGAATAATCTTGCCCTGAGGGGCGGATACATGCTCATCTAGCCAGCGCTGCCAGGCGTCAATGGCCAGGCGGTAGGGCTCAGGGTAGAGATCGGGGGCACTGGCAATATGGAACGGCTTCCAGGCCGTAGCCAGGTCAAAGAGCAGGTCAGCAGAGGAGTCCATAACCACTTCCCCACTGGCCAGTTCAACCAGGGCGGGAATGGTAGGCGGCGGGGTGTAGCCGGGAGTGCTGGCGTAAACCTCAGCCACTGAGGTGGCGTGTAGTACCGGGTCCTCGCCGGGTAGACCAGAGCCATCAGTTAGCTGCCAGTAGCCGTCCTCGCCACGACCGTAGCTCCAGGCCACACGCAGAGCGTTGGTTAGGCCTAGTAGTCGACGGGCAATTAGTACGCGGCGGCAGTAAGGGCAGGCGCCGCTAGCAACCAGTCGGTATCGCCCCGGTCCAGGTGCAAGTTCAGAACCAAAACGTTTATGGGTACTAATCGCCATCCCATTCTCCTTATCCCAAAGGTCAACTTGACCTGACCCAACAGCCATACAGCGCAAGAACGTGGCGCTGCCCACTAAATTAATGTTACGGTGGCAGACCTGTTGTGACTAGGGGTTGTGACTAGGGTTTAGGCGGCTCGTAAAGCAGTCGCGCGCTTAGCGCGGCGCTGAGCCTGAATAATTGGGTCAGGAACTGGTACAGCAGCCACCAGCGCCTGAGTGTAAGGATCACTGGGGGCGGAGAGTACCTTGGTGGTTTTGCCGGCTTCCACCACCTGGCCTTGACGCAGCACCACCACCTGGGAGGCGACCTGCTCCACCACGGCTAGGTCGTGGGAGACAAACAGGCAGGCAAAGCCAAGTTCGTGCTGCAAGCTAGCTAGCAGCTCTAGCACTACAGCCTGCACTGATACGTCCAGGGCACTAGTGGGTTCATCGGCGATCAGTAGCTGCGGCTGCAGCGCCAGGGCACGCGCAATAGCCACCCGTTGACGCTGTCCACCACTCATTTCATGGGGGTAGCGCTGAGCCATCGACGCCGGCAGGCGCACCGCCTCAAGCAGCTCATTTACCCGCTGGCGCCGCTGGGCGTTAGTCAGGTTGGTGTGTAACTGTAGCGGCTGGCCAATGGAGGCCCCCACTGAGCGGCGCGGGTTTAGCGAGGAGGCCGGGTTTTGGAACACGATGCCGGTTTGGCTGCGCACTCCCCGCAGCTTGCGCCCACTAGCCCCAGCTACTTCCAGGCCATCTACCTGCACTGAGCCGGAGTGGATAGGCACCAGACCGGTGAGTGTGCCAGCAATGGTGGATTTGCCTGAACCAGATTCACCCACCAGGCCTAGAACTTGGCCGCGCGCAATATCGAAGCTAACCCCGCGCACCGCGTGCACCTGGCGACGCCCATTGCGGTAGACAACGTCTAGATTTTCGATATGCACCAGTGGTTGGGCACTATCGCCCACCCGGGAGGCAACGCCATCGCCCTCACTAGCGGCGTCGCCCGCGCCGCCACGCAAGCTATTTAGACGCGGCACCGCAGCCAACAGCTGACGGGTGTAGTCATGGCTAGGAGAAGCAAAAATAGTGCGCACATCGCCGCGCTCAATGATTCGCCCATGACGCATTACCGCCACCGCGTCAGCCACATCGGCCACCACCCCCATGTCGTGGGTGATTAGCAGTACCGCCACGCCTTCACTAGCTAGCTGGCGCAGCAGATCCAAGATCTCGGCCTGCACGGTTACATCCAGGGCGGTGGTGGGCTCGTCAGCGATCAGCACGCTGGGGTGATTGGCGGTGGCCAGAGCGATGCAGGCACGCTGCAGCTGGCCACCGGAAAGCTGGTGCGGGTAGGAGTCAGCGATCCGCTCAGTTTCACGCTGGTCCCCACCCAACCCGGCGCGGCTAAGGGCGTTAAGCACCTGGGTGCGCACGGCGCGGCGCTGGCGAGCCGTAGTGCGTTTGCGTTTACCCTCGCCGTGGATGGCAATGGCTTCGGCGATCTGGTCGCCGATGGTAAACAGCGGGTCCAGGGCGGTGGTGGGTTCTTGGAAGATCACGCCCACGTGTTCGCCGCGCACCTGATCCAAAATTTCACGCGCAGCCCCCACCAGTTCCTGGTTTTGATGGCAGCAGTCCAGTACGGCACTGCCGCTAACTAGCGCGTTAGCAGAAAGCAGCCCCAACGCCCCCATGGCGGTCACGGATTTACCTGAGCCAGACTCGCCCACCAGCGCCAACACTTGGCCCTTAATTAGGTCAAGATTGATCTGCTGGCTGGCAACGACGTCCTCGCCGCCTTGGGCGGGGAAGGTTACGCCAAATTCGCGCAGGCAAAGCACCGTTCCAGGCGCCGGCTTTTGAGTGCCGACGCCGCCCACCTGAGTGGCAGCCTCCTGGGCGCCGTCGCAGACAGTGTCTACAGACATGTCCTGAGCGTCAGCAGCCTGGCCGTCAGCCTCGCCACCGGGCAGCAGCTCGGCGTCTGCAGCGCCACTAGAGCGTTGGGAACTACTTTCGATGCTCATCTCTATTCGACCCCTAGTACCAGGTAGTTCGGGTATGCCGGGTAGGGCTCCACGTAGAAGCCGGTAACCTTCGAACCGCGCAGGAAGGAGTTGCGGCGGTAGGCCAGCGGCACTGCGGGGGCGTGCTGGGCAATCTGCTTGTCGACGGCGGCCCAGGCAGCCTTGGCCTTGGCCGGGTCCAGCTCAGCTGAGGCCGCGTCGATAGCCTTGTCGACGGCGTCGTCCTTGAAACGTGAGGCGTTGATGCCACCGTTACCGATCTCGCTGGAGGCAAACAGCGGCTGCAGGTTAGCGGCCGGGCTGGGGTAGTCCGGGTTCCAAGACATTAGCGTCAGGTCGTAGGAGGAGCCGTCAGAGTTAGTGGAGCGCTCACTGGCGGTGTCGGTCTCAACCGGGTCAATGCGCACCTTGAAACCGGCCTTGGTTAGCGACTGCTGCACTGCCTCAGCCACGGCCACCTGGGCCTGGCCGTTGGGGGTGAGCAGCACCAGTTCAGGCACGTTCTTGCCGGCGATCAGCTGCTTGGCCTTGTTCACGTTGTAGGGGTACAGGTCGTATTCCTTACGTCCCTCAATGCCGGGGGTGATGTAGGTGGTGGCCTTGAGGCCACCTAGCTGACCACCCAGGGCCTGCACCACGGCGTCCTTGTTGACCGCATAGTTGATGGCCTGACGCACAGCCAGGTCCTTTACGCGCTCAGTGTTGATAGCCAGGTACAGCAGCGGGCCGGCGCTGGAGGTAGCCAGGCGGGCCTTAGCCTTGGGGTTGGCAGTGATTTCCGCTAGCTGGGCGGCGGCCACGCGCGAGGAGCTCATGGAGGTGGCAGCCTCACCGGCGTCAGCAATGATGGACTTGTTAGCTACCGATTCATCCTGGCCCAGCTTGAACACCACCTTGTCGGGTAGGGCGCTGCGCAGCGGGTCGCTCTTGGCCTCCCACTTGGGGTTGCGTTCCAGGGTTACCGAGACGCCCTGCTTGTAGTCCGCTACCTGGTAGGGGCCGGAAGCTACCGGCTTGCGAGTGTAGGTGGACGGGTCGTCACCGGTGGGCACGGGCGAGAAGGTGGGGGTGGACACTACCCACGGCCAGTCACCGTAGGGGCGCACTAGCTTGAAGGTAATGGTGTAGTCGTCGGGGGTGCCGATCGAGTCCAGGTGCTTGCCGTTGTAAGGGCCCTGGTAGTTCTTGCCGCCCTCTAGCAGGGTCTTGTGGTAGCCCAGACCACCAGAAAGCGAGGGGGCAAAGGAACGCTCAATACCGTACTTGATCAGCTTGGTGGTGATCTCCTGGCCGTTTTGCATCTTTAGGCCCTTCTTAATGGTGAAGGTCCAGGTCAGGCCATCTTCAGAGACCTTACCGGTGTCGTTGGCTAGATCACCAACAAGTTCAACCGGCTTACCCTCAACCAGGCGCAGGCCCACGAGACGGCGGTGTACCAGCGGCAGGGAGGTGATGGGCAGGGACTGGCTCTTGGCCGGGTCCCAGTTAATGTCGGTGGAGGAGCTGAGCACCGTGAGGGTGCCGCCCTTCTTAGCAGTTGCCGACGCCGCAGCTCCTACATTTTCGGAATTGGCGCCACATGCGGCTAGCACCAAACCCATAGCGCCCATGCCGGATGCGCTTAGCAGACCACGACGAGAAATATTAGCTTTAACCCAAGCCGGAGCCGATAGGTTCTGGGACATTTCGAGTCCTTTCTTATGGTGCTTAAACCTGTAGTTGTTTCTACTAGGTTCTACTCGCTCAGGCGAGAAATCTGTGTGTTATGGAAAGTAGACGGTAGCTGTAGCTGCGCGCCGGTTGTGAAAGTAAGTTCCAGGTTCAGATACGCGGATCAACTAAAGTAGCGACGGCGTCGGCAATTAAGTTCGCGACCACCACGAATGCCGCTGCTACTAGGGTAACTCCCATGATGACCGGGATATCTGTGGTGCCCACAGCATCCATTAGTAAGGCTCCTAGTCCCTGCATGGAAAATACGCGTTCGGTGATTACCGCACCACCCAACATAGACCCAAAGTCCAGGGCGAAGAAGGTAATGATGGGCAGGGCAATGTTGCGCATGACGTGGCGGCCAATCACTACCCGTTCAGGTAGTCCCTGGGCGCGTAGGGTACGCACATAGTCTTCCTGGAGGTTGTCTAGCATGTCTGAGCGCACCAGGCGCGCATACATGGCTGCGGAGATAATCGCCAGCACGGTCCAAGGCAGTACCAGGTGCCACAGCCAATCCACGAAGTCTTCAGTTAGCGGCACATACCCGGCCACCGGCACCATATCTAGGGTGAAACCAAAGATTAAGATGCCCAGCAAACCAATCAGGTAGGTGGGGGCGCTAACCCCAAAAACTGTTCCGGCCATGATGAAACGGTCAGTGCGTGAGCCTCGGCGTAGCGCGGAAATAATTCCGGCGCCTACCCCAACTACCAGCCAGAGCACGGCAGCACCTACCGCAATAGACACTGTCACCGGCAGACGACTAGTGATTAGTTCGCTCACTTGGGCGTTGAGGCGGAAGGAGTAACCCAAGCAGGGGGCGTTGCAAACAATCATGTCTGCCCCGCTACCGAAAGTGCGGCCAGTGAAAATCCCGGACAGGTACTGCCAAAACTGGACATACCAGGGCTCGTCTAGACCCATATAGGCCTGGGCGCGGGCTAGGTTCTCAGCAGTACAGGGCTTGCCACAAACCAGCAGGGCTGGGTTTGAGGGCCACAGTGAGAAAATTGCGAAAGTAATTAGGGTGACGATTACCAGCACCAAGATGGATTGGAAGGTGCGGGAAATTAAGAACCGAGTCCGTCCCATCACTGCTCTCCCGTCTTGGGGTCCAGTGCGTCGCGTAGCGCGTCACCAAACATGTTGAAACCCAGCGTTACCAGGAACAGGGCGGCGCCCGGCCATAGCAGATACCAGGGGTCAGTGTTTACCCAGGCCACTGCCGAGCCGATAGTGCGTCCCCATGACGGCGTCGGCGGACTAACCCCTACCCCCAGGAAGGACAGGGCAGCCTCCGCACCAATCTTGCCGGGGATAGAAATGGTGGTGAAAACAATCAGGGTGGAGACCAGGTTAGGCATGATCTCGCGGCTAAGGATGCGCCAGTTGCTGGCTCCCATGGCCCGGGCCGCTTGCACGAAGGTGCGGTTGCGCAGGCTCAGGGCGTGTGAGCGCAGTACGCGGGCGGTGGAGGTCCACCCCAGGATGCCGATGATGGCGATCATTACGGGCACGCGCGGCACATTGGAGGGGATCAGGGCGGAAACCGCGATCATGAACACCAGGTGCGGAAAGCCCATGGTGACGTCGGTCAGGCGTGAGATGAGCCCATCCCACCAGCCGCCTAGGTAACCGGCGCTAACCCCCAAAATAATGGCGATAAGCACCGAAACAATGGTGGCTCCCAAGCCAATGGTGTAGGAGGTGCGCGTCCCTTCCACCACAATGGCTAGCAGGTCGCGCCCAGTTTGGGGCTCAACTCCTAGCGGGTGGGCCAGGCTGACACCGCCCATGAACCCTTTAGGCACGCCAGAATCATCCAGCAGCTGCAGGTGGTATTCGGTAGCGGAAATGCCTAGGGCTTTGGTGATCCATGTGGCCGTCAGGGTTACTAGCGTGGCGACGACGACGATCAGCCCGCCAAATAGGCCCCATTTGTCGCGTTTAAGTCCGCTCCAGACATAGCTGGCACCAAATTGACGTTGTGGTCGGACGGCTTCTTCTGTGTGCACTTGGCACCTCACTTAAAGGTTTTAGGGTTGGAAAATTGACTGTGGCCATCAACGGCAACAGCACATACACATCCCGCAAACCTGGGTCACTAGACCGTCTCCTTTAAGTGGTTAGTCATTAAAATCTGACTAAGTTGTTGAACTGTGAATAACGTTAGCCTGTGCTAAAACATGCTGACAACCCACCTATCGCTTTTAGTGCCGCTATTCACAGATTAAACCCAGTGGTTTACCGGTAAAAATGTGCCCCGCAGGGCTTGCCTGCGGGGCACAACTAGGTTTTAGAAACCGCTTTATTCTGGGCCAAACTCGCTGTCTAGCCGGGCGCTTTGTTCGTCGCAAAACTCTAGCGCCGGGTGGTCTCGATATTTGGGACTGTCCAGCATAGCGCGGATCTTGGCGATAGCGGCGCGAGCCTGCTCTACCTGACCTAGCGCCATGTGGCAGCGCACTACCATGGCCATGGCGCGCGGGGCCTGGTACAGATCCTCGTCGCTCATAAAGCTCTCATAGGAAGCCTGGGCGTGTTCTAGACACTGGCTAATTTCCTCGCAGTTCCAGCAGATCACCGCGAAGTCGTAATGCCACGAACCCATTTCGTATTCGGGCAGGTAACGCGGGCTGGCTGGCTGGGCTTGGGCTAGCTTACGGGCGCGCTCCATCAGCTCAGCGGCCCGGTCAAAGTTAGCGCGGCGCTGGGGCAGGGTGGGGCTTTGCACCAGGTCGCCAGCGGCGCGGCGTAAGGTGCGTTCACAGTCAATGCACTCGTCAGGGGTTTTTAGCTCATAACCATCAACCAGGCGCATCAAAATCCCAAAGGCGCGCGTAAACTCGTTGTTTTCTTCGCAGCAGCTGGCCGCATACTCCAAGGCACTCTCCCAGGCTTTGGTGTTGCCTTGGGCAGCCTCAAATTCGGCAGTTTTTTCGAAGTTGTCGGCAGCCTCCCCCAGCTCACCCATGGCCATCTGCACCTGGGCTAGGGTGCGCACAAAGTGGTGGCGGATAGCTGGCAGATCACGCGAGTCCAGCAGGTTCAGGCCAGATTCAATGATTTCAGCGCTCTCTAGGTAGCGCCCGTCTTGGCCTAGGGCCTGGGCCAGGAACAGTAGGGAGGTCAGTGCCCGGTCCATCTGCCCAAGCGTCAGGCACACGTTAACCATTTCGCGGCACTGGCGCACAGCTTCTTGGTATTCACCCATAGACACACTGGCCCGGGCAATTACCAAGCGGGCGTTTAACACAATGCGCGGCGGGCAGGGGTCATAGCGGCGCATTAGCTCATCGGCTAGGGCGCAGGCGTCATAGACCTTACCGGTGGCGCGCTGATATTCAGCCAGATCAATATCCAAAATGTCTTTGATCTGCATGACTGACTGGCCCTGCCCCGCTTCCAGGTTTAGTGGGCGCTGGGCAATGGTGCGTCGTAGCTCTAGGCACTTTGCGGCTAGGTCTTTGTCTTCTAGCTGCAGGGATGTGCCAATCAGGCTGCCGGCAATGGAAAACAGGAAACTGTCAAAATCCTTTTGCCGCTCGCGCTCTTCACAGCCTCGTTCAACCATGTCAGCGGTGAGCTGGTAGAGGCTTTCAAGTTTCTGTTGGCGTTTGGTGCGCTTGTCAACATTGGAGTCTTCATCCCCGCTCATCTGCTCTAGGCTCAGCTCAGAGTCAATGTCGGAGATTTCAAAGGCCACCAGGTAGGACTCATCAAAAGCTACTCGGCCGGCGCGCTTGTTTTTGAGCTTGGCTAGCAGGCCCCGGCTGGCTTCCTGGGAGTTCAACCGCTCTAGTACTGCTTCACGCGCCCGCGCCCGCCAGGTAATGGCCCTTTGGGGGTCTAGCAGGGCACTGTGAATACCGGCTAAGGACACGTATTTAACCACTGGATCAATGTCCATGGCTTCAATGGCTTCAGCGTAACCAGGGGTGATTAGCTGGTCCATTAGGTATTCAAATTCCAGGTCGGTGCCGATATCAAAGAACTGGGCGATGTAGCGCTCCATGGCCTGGTTGACGTCGGTTACCGGCTTGGGTCGGCTCAGGTCTACCGCCGGGTATGGGGCTAGTTCGTCATCTTTAAGGGGGCTGAGTTTTTGGTTGGGGCGTGCGGGGGCCTCAATGGTTTCCAGTCCGCCTTTTTCACCAAGGGCGACGCCGTCTGGCAGTTCTTCGCCGATCTCTAGCAGGTCTACGCCTAGGGAGGAGAAGCTGTCGTCGGCGTCGCCTAGGTTTTTGAAGGTTTCGCGCTCTAGGCGAGTGCGGGTGGTATCGGTGAAGAAGCTGTTCTGGTTGCGGGCGTCGAATTTTGCGGCTAGATCGTAGGCCCACTGGGTGAGGCCTTCGTATAGCTGGGCCATGGTGGTTTGGGAGGTAATTTCCATCCCTGGGCACCACATGTTTTTGGTGTCGACGTCGATACTAACTAGCCCCTGCCCCTGCCCGGCCGCCACTGACTCGCGGGCTACCAAAGCTGCGCCAACTAGTAGCTCCCACAGGGCGTAGGCACTGTCTACCGCCTTGATTAGGGGCAGGGTTTCACGCAGGGCCCGCAGGCCCCTAGCGAGGTGCCCAGATAGGGCCAGGTATTGCAGGTGCAAACCTAGTTTGACGGCGTTGCCGGGGTCGCGGCGCGATACCCGGTAGGAGCGTAGGTGTGCATCCCAGGCATCCTTGGGCCGGTTGGTGTAAAGCATGGGTAGCAGGGCGCGCGCCTGGGTGGCTTGAGGCTGGTCAGCGCACCCGAGGGCGCCGCCTAGCATCGGGATGGTGGCGCTAAGGGCCAGCTGCCAGTCTTCGACGGCGGTAGCGTAGTCCACCTGAATTTGCAGGTCGCAGGCGGGGCAGTCAGAAAACTCGTCGGTGGGGGTGGCGCGCCAAGAGGTTAGCTGCTCATAGGCCAGGTCTAGTTCACCTAGGCTCTGGTACATCCACACCCCGATGCCATACACCGTGTGGGAACTAAGGCCCTGCTCATGGTAGAAGTCGCTAAATTGCTTAAATAGCGCTTCTATCTGGGAGCGTTTAATATCGGGGTTTTTACACACCATTTCAATGATCCACTTGTACTGCCAGCGCAGCGTGTCCAAGCGTTCTTCATCGAAATATTCGGGGTGGTTTTTGTACAGCGCCAGGCACCAGGAGAAAGGTGCCATGGCTTTCCAGCGTTCACTACCTTGCACATAGGCTTCAACTAGCAGCTGGTGGGCTTCTAGCTGAAGGGCAGTGTCATCAATGCCCAGTGAGGCACTGGCAGCCTCAGCTGCCGCAGTGATGCGGGCCCGGCCGTAAGCCAGGGCGTAGACATAGTCAAGTTGCTGACGAACGTCGTCGGCAGTAGTCATGATGTTCCTTCCCAGCCTGCTAGTTGGTGTTAGCCCTGCAACGCCATATCTAGCAAAGCTCCCAGGGCTTGCGCCGCCCAGGCACGTTCTTTGGGTCCTAGCGGTTGGCGCCCAGCTAGCAGGCACTGCACATATAGGCCGCGCAGTACTTGGCTAGCAATTTTCTCGTTAGAGCCCACCGCCACTAGGCGCGCCACCAAAGAGTTGGCGCGGTTAAGCACTAGTCGCGGGGGGCGTGAATTAGCAAATGGGTCAGTTACGCCCAGTAGTTCTTGCCAGATACTGTCAGCGTTTTCGCGCGCAGTTTTAGCTACCTGGCGTTCAGCCAGATCCGGGTCTGGCAGGTACAGGGCCGGCATGGTGGCCGGCTCAAAGCGGCGCAGCACCACTTCGCAGTCTGCCGGGTTGATAGCCCGAGCAGCTACCAGCATCAGGTCTAAAGCTTCAGCTTCTTCTGCCGGGGAGGCATTCTGGAAGGCATCTAGCAGGTCACCGGGGTCTACCAGGGAGATGTTCACACTATTACCAGACACTGTCTGGTTGCGCATAAAGGCGCCCAGCACCTCATCCTCATAGGCGTAGCCAGCGTTTACCAGCACCAGTTCCTGGCTAGCGGCTACATCCGCCAGCGCCCGGTACTGATCCACACTGCGGGTGTAGCGCACCGGCTTATCCATTTCGGCTAGCTCCACCAGCGTGCGCGGGCCCAGCGTGGTCTGGTAGGGCACGTACTTAGACACTAGGTCCAGCATGTAGTCGTCAGTTAGGGCCACTGAGCGCAGGCCTACCGCGTGACTGGCCACGAACTCGTTAAACGTCCCCGGGGCGTGCTTAGCTAGGCGCTCTAGCCAGGTGCGAATACCGGTACCTACCGCATTGGCGGTGTCGTGCAGTAGGTCGTCGTCGGCTAGCTGCTCACGTGAGGCAGTTAGCCGCAGGTAATCGGCATCGGCCACCACCCGCGCAAAGTAAGCCCACTTAGGGGCCAGCCCCTGAGCAGAGCGCGAAACCAGCATCCGCTTGACGTAGACGGTGTGGCGCGAGTCGTTGGTGCTCACCCCATCAGGGTTAATAGCCACCAGTCCGTGCAGCCCCGAGCCGGGAATCTCAATTTCGAGAATCTCGGAAGGGTTAAAGCCTAGGTTTTCACGGCACCAGCGCACCTGCTGCTCACGCGGCAGTTCCCAGGGGGCCTTGGCGTTGCCGTGGTGGGTGGTGCGCCCCTGAGAGCGCACTTCAATCTCTACCGGCAGTAGTGAGCCAAACTCGTCGATCAGCGAGCGCACTGTGTCTGGCTCCATCCACACTTCGCCGGGCAGGGCGTGCAGGGTGATTACGGTGCCGCTTTGGCGCAGCACTCCCGGGTCGACGGCGTCAAGCACGTCTACGCTGTAGGTGCCGTCAGTGTGTCCCTGCCAGTGCACGGTGGGGGCGTTGGGGTCTTTGGCTGAGCGTGAGCGCACATCAATTTCGGGGCTGACCATAAAGCAGGACAGCAGCCCGATACCGAATTGACCCAAAAAGTCTGAGCGGGCCAGGCCCAGCTCGTCGCGTTTAGAGGAGGCGCCAATGGTGGATAGGAGCGTGCCCGCCTCCTGCTCGGTTAAGCCAATGCCGGTGTCGGCGCAGGTAAGGGTGTTGCCTTCAATGGTGAAAGAGATGCGGGCGGGAGCCTGCGGGTCTAGTTCGCGGCGTGCAGAGATAGCATCCACGCAGTTTTGTAGCAGTTCGCGCACATATACGCGCGGACCGGAGTAGAGGTTGCGCGAAAGCAGATCTACCATGCCGCGCAGGTCTACTTGGAATGTGGACATCAGTCAGCTTCCTGGTTGGGTTCCAACCCTAGGTCGAGGCGGGCTGTGCGCAGGGCGTCTAGGGTGGCGTCGAGCATGGTGTAGATGTAGCTGCTGAGCTGTTTGCCGTTGGCACCACGCCCCACGGGAATTACAAAGTCTGAGCGTATTTGTAGCCCGGTATCGTCAGCCTCACTGTAGAGGGTGGGAAACAGGGCGTTTTCGTTGTAGTAGCAGCACACGGAGTCTAGGCGTGAGCGGTTTTCTTCGCTAACGCTCATGTCGACGTCGTACATGCCGTGCACGCGCAGCAGTCCAGCGCGGGTGATCTCCATAATCACGCCAAAGCCACCGAAACCGCTAACCACATACTGGCGTTCGCCGTCGCCGTCTACGCCGTATTTGTAGCCTTGCTGCTCATACCATTCGGTGATTCGCTCCACCGTTACCGGCGGGGTGTCTTGGTCTTCAGGATGTTGCCACCAAGCCATTATTCACTCTCCCCCATCAGCTCTGGATGCTCCGTACTTAATTCGCGCAAAGCACCTTCTGTGGCGGCAATTGCCAGGTCCATGAATTCATCCAGCTGGGCGTCACTCATGCCTTCCATGATGATTCCGGCTACTGCCGCCCGCAGCACTGGGGTGTCGGTGTTGCGCCCGTAAATGCCCAGCTGCGGCATGAAACGCTTGGCGTTTAGTTCGTTTACATAGGTTTGCAGCAGCGCGGCGTCGGTGCGGGTTAAGTTAGCTTTCCAAACCGCACGCACCCAGATGAAATTGTCGTGTTGTAACCCGATCACTACGGTACACACGGCAAAGTTAACTGAAATAATTCCCGCACTGTCGACGGTGTATTCCAGGCCCGCATTTTCCAGCCAGGTCTTCACTCGCTCCTGGTTGACCTGCGGCTGTGCACTCATGGCCTACCCTCCAAAATCTATTGGTGTCCATCTTTTCACACTGGGGGCGCTGGCGCGAATTTTTTCGTTATTGGCGCTCACAAATCCCCATGAACAAGCCCCTCATAAAGCATCAGGGAGATACCCGCAGGCACCTCCCTGATTGCGTTAGCCCTTGGGCTTTAGAATGCCGGAATGTAGATTTCTACGCGGCGGTTGGCTTGACGCCCAGCTGGGTTGTCGGAGCCGTCAGCGTTGGTGTTGTCAGCTACCGGCTGGGTTTTGCCGTAACCGTGGGTTTCCAGGTTGGCGCTGACGCCGTCGGCTTTGAGCTGAGTGGCGACGGCGGAGGCGCGCTTTTCACTCAGGTCCTGGTTGAAGGCGTCGTCACCGATGGAGTCGGTGTGACCATTGATCTGTGCGGCGGGCACCTTAGCCTGGTTAAGCACGGTGGCGAGCTTGGTCAAAGTGGCTTTGGCTTCAGGACGCAGGTCGTATTTACCAAAGTCGAACAGCACCCCATCTTGCAGGGTGATTACCGTGCCGCAGCTCTTGACGGGCTTGAGGCTTTCAACCTTGGGGAATTTACCTACCTTGGCTACCGGGGGCAGCTTTTCGGCTTTAACGCTTTGCCCGTTTACTAGGGCAGTGCCATCACCATTGTTGATGATGTTTAGCGTGGCAGAGGTATAGGTTCCACTGTCGTTACCGTTGTTGTTGTACTTAATGTTGTTTTTGGTGTCCTCGTAGGTGCCTGAGCCGGTGGAGGAAATGTTGATCTTAACGCCGGTTTCAGAGTTGTCGTAGGTACCCGAGCCGTCTGCAGAAACGTTGATGCTTAGGGTCTTGCTCTTGTAAGTACCAGAACCATCAGACGAAATGGTGATGTTTTCGCCGGTTTCAGAGTTGGTGTAGGTGCCTGAGCCCTCGCCACCGTAAACGATGCTAACTGGGCCTTCAGTGATGACGCCGGCGCCGGCGCCGCTGTTAATTACGGAGCCACTGTCGCTGCTAGTTACGCCTGCACCAGAGCCACTGAGGATGGTGCTGCCGGAAACCACGCCGTTGCCGTCACACTTGGCGGGGCTGACGCTAATGCCAGGAACAGTGCTTAGTTCTTTGGTGCTTTCAATTAGGGCTTTGTCCGAGTTTTGTGCGAATACGCCAATGGAGGGAATAGAGAAAACCGGTACAGCCGGGATCTCGCCGGCCTTCAGGCCGGGCACAGCAGCCGTTGCGCTAGCGCTGGAGCCAGATTTGGCACTAGCCGTGGCTACCGTGGTGGGTTTAGCGGAACTTTCCGCAGCAGGCTTGGTGTCTGAGCCGCAGGCCCCAAGTGCAAATAGCAAAGCTAATGGTGTAGCAACCAGGGCAAGGCGACGATGAGCGGTGTCTTGGTGTTTCATGTGTTAACCCTACGTGAGCTATGCGCAAGAGTTAACCCAAAGCGTGCAAGTAGGCCAAAACCCCATGACTTTACCGGGTAAATGTCAGGATATATCCAGTTTTGGCTAAATTCGTGCCCCCGAGACGATTCGAACGTCCGACACCCGCTTTAGGAGAGCGGTGCTCTATCCCCTGAGCTACGAGGGCATTACACGAGCTAGTTTAGCAGCTGTACACATAGTGGCGTCACCCGCCTTGCGGCGGGTGACGCCGAGTTAAGGTGATGACGACCGCTACCGGCTATATATGCTATGCACGCGGCCAGGGAGTGTTCCCTCGCCGAGCCGGCTCCTCACGTACACGCTGAGGTACTACCAGCACTGGGCAGCTTGCGTGACTGAGGACGGCTTGAGAGGTGGAGCCAAGCAGGATTCCAGAGAAGCCGCCGCGACCGCGAGAGCCAACCACGATCAGGTCTACCGCAGTGGAGAACTCAGCCATGAGCTCTGCTGCGTTCCCATCTAGCACGTGCCGGCGCACGCGCACATCCGGGTAATCCTTGGTAACTGCAGCGATCGTGCGATCTAAGCCTGCACGTAGATCGTTAACAACTTCTTCATGGTCTACAGCAGCCGGTAGCCAGGCCAGTGCGCCTGAGCCAGCCGCGATGGGTACGGCAGCGATGGCGGTGAGCTCTGCATTCCACAGGTGTGCGGCTACCACTGCAGCAGTCAGCGCCTTGCGGGACGAGTCAGAACCGTCAACACCCACCACGATGCGTCTTACCGGCGTGAAGGCCGATCCCTCTTTGTGTTGAGGCACAACCGCCACCGGGCAGTGGGCGTGAGCAGGAAGTGCTGAAGAGACGGCACCTAGTAGGCGGTCAGCAAAGCCGCCGCCACCACGAGTACCTACTACCGCAAGGCTAGCCTCGCGAGATAGCTCCACTAGCACCCCAGTGGGATCGCCAGTCTCCAGCGCGCTGGTTACCGGCACATTGGCCTCACGCACAATGGCTTCGGCCTCTTCAATAACTTTTTGGGCACCAGCCCGAATTGCACTGTCGTCAATGCCGGCATATCCACCATCTAGCGAACCTGCCGTGAACGAAGGCAAAGAATACGCACAAACTAAGTGCACACGAGCACCGGAGTGCGCCGCGTGTTGTACTGCCCACCGCAGGGCTTCCAGCGACTCTAGCGAGCCGTCTACGCCCACGAGGACAACATTGTCTGTGGTCATGGTCGACACCTTCCTAACTACGATTCACCTGAAGGCATGAGGACCGACATGCCTCTCAAGTGAGGTATACGACACTTTACCGCACTTATTTGCTATTTGCACCCATAGAGTTTGCGCATTTTCAAGTGTCTATGCAGATCAAGAGCATTTTTGTAGCAGACTTAGTGGCATGTAGCAAGCTTTGTACCACTTGCACTATTAGCAGTATTTGCGCGACTTTGCGCACCAATCAATAGTCAACTAAGTTAGTTGCTCATAACATAGCCGGTCAGCGTTAATGTGTTGACAAACACATTTTTATAGGCACCTATCTTTGATCACGCCCCCTATGTCTTTAGTCCTATTGCCGACGTCGTCGCTCACCTTCCAGCGCCGTGACCAGCTCCACAGCGCTACTTACCGGCGCTATTAGCCCAGCGGTATCACCAGCCCCGCCTAACCACTAGAGCTAACCGCAGCGGCGCCGTCGCCCCGATAAACCACAGCGGCGCCGTCGGTCTTATGGGCAGCCCTATAGGCGACCCCACGGCCGGCGCAGACAAACAAACCCCACAGCCGGCGCAAACAAACAAGCCCCACGGGCAGCGCAGACAAACAAAAAGAGGGCCCGCATATGCGGACCCTCCCTACCTTAGCTAAATTCAGGAAATGCGCAGGTAAGTGGCACCGGCGTAGACAGAAGCGTACTGCACACCGATGGATTCGTTGGCGGCATCGACCATCATGCCGTTACCCATGTAGATACCTACGTGACCAGGCCACCACACGACGTCACCGGGGCGAGCCTCGGAGGCGCTGACGACGGTACCAGCGGCGCGGATACCTTCACTCTGGTGGGGCAGGCTTACACCGAACTGGGCGTAAACGTAGGAAACCAGACCGGAGCAGTCGAAGCCGGAGGGGCTAGAGCCACCCCACACGTAGGGCACACCCACGTACTGCATGGCCAGGGCGGCCACAGAGGAAGCGCTGGCGCTGGCGGCCGGAGCCGGGGTTTCAGCCTGGGTGGTAGTAGAGCTAGAGGACTCGCTCTCAGATTCATTCTGAGTGGCAGCGGGGGTCTCTTCAGCCTCAGCCTTGTCCTTGGTGGTGTCAGCTGCAGGGGTGGCAGTGGCAGCGGGGGCCGGCTCTGCCTTCTTCTCAACACTTACACCGGCCTGGGCCGAAGAGTCAGCGCTCCATTGAACGTCACCAGAGACATCGAGAGCGGCGTTAGTAGTTACGGCTTCGCGTGCATCAAGAGCCACGGTGGTAACAGAGGCGCTCTTAAGAGTACCCGCACTGTTTGCGGCCTGGGCGCTGGTGCCGGATGCGGCCGCACCGGAAGCAACCACAGTAAGAGCGAGACCCGAGGATGCAGCGACGGCTAGGGAGCGACGCACCATGGGGGAGGCACCGACCAGCGAGTTAAGCGGGCGGGCTGCCTTACGGTGGCGCGCAGTGGACGTCTTAGACATTGGTTTCTCCTGTTTGAGCCTTACGGGGTTACCTTAGCGAAAATTTCCGCTGAATGCGCATCGGCATCTAGATAACTCCGGTCCCGTTAGCCGGATCTGTTTCCACTTTGGCCATAACGGGACTTGGCTCTGACCTCCGCGATCGTAAACCAGTATGGTTCGCGACAGGTAAGACTGTAGCCTAACTTCAAGCCGGTTGTCACAGTAAGGTAACACTTCTTGATGTAGCACGAGTCACAAGAGTAAACTTGGTTCCCGTTTTTTCCGCGCCATACCGCCATTTTGTTTCGCACTGTCAGCTTAGAAATTGCTCTTGTGATTTGCCGCCAGTGATCATGATTTATTCAACTTTTGGAACAAAAAGGCGACGACGTAGCCCTACTTACGTCGTCGCCTGACGGTGGCTGAGCTGCGCACTAGCGGCCCAGCCTGCCCTATTATTTATCAGCCTCGGAAAATAAAGGCGTGACGCGCAATGGCGTCGGTTAGGAAGATACGGGCGCCCGCATCGGTGGTGACAATGACGCCGTGGGCATCAGTGCTGATATTTACTGACACTCCGGGGGCAATACCGGCCTTGTTGATCTCAGTAAAGACCTCTTCACGGGCCTGTACCGGCTCACCTAGGCGCTTGATTACGCCGCGCTGCACTCCCCGACGACGCGCCTCTTCTACGCTCATCTCGTCGGCTGCCGGGGCGGGGCGCTGATCGCCCGCTTCAGGAATGGGGTTACCGAAGGGGTCTACACCCGGATCGTCTAGTACAGCCAGCAGGCGCGCCTCGACGTCGTCGCTCATTACGTGCTCCCAGCGGCAAGCCTCCTGATGCACCAGATTGCGGTCCAGGCGGATCACATCTAGTAACAGTCGCTCAGCTAGGCGGTGCTTGCGTACCACCTCGGTAGCGCGGTGACGGCCGGTGTCAGTTAGCTCAAGGGAACGGTCGGGGGCCACATGGATTAGGCCGTCGCGCTCCATACGGGCCACAGTCTGGCTAACCGTGGGGCCAGAATGGTCTAGACGCTCCACAATGCGTGCGCGCAGCGGCGTGACGCCGTCCTCTTCAAGCTCGTAAACCGTCTTGAGGTACATTTCGGTGGTGTCGATTAAGTCGCTCATGGTGTAACGCGGGGACCCTTCGGGATGGTGCAGTTAAGGCAGCGTTATTGCTAAACCTCATCCAACTGAGGTCAGGCTATCACTCCCAGGTTTACTGAGGCACTCCTAACCAGCCTAGCAACGCTTTAACTGGTCATCTTGTGGCGAAATAAGGCCGTTTTCATTGTCGGCCTCACCCTGACGCAATCGCACGGTTTCCACAAAAGGCGCGTGACGCAAATACCTAAGGCGAATATTCCAGGCTTTAAAAGCCCACAGGCTAACCAGCAGGGCCGCCGTCATTGAACTAATCCCACCAGCTATCAGGGCGGCGCGCGGCCCAAAAGCGTCCGATAGCCACCCCACCACAGGTGAGCCGATCGGCGTCGCCCCTAGCAACACCATTACATATAGGCTCATTACCCGCCCCCGCACCGCCTCCGGGGTGGTTAGCTGCACGGTCTGGTTGGCGGCGGTAAGCAGGCTAAGCACAAAGAAACCTACCGGGATAGAAGCCGCCATAAAGGTGTAGTAATTAGGCATCAAAGCCAAAATGCAGGTGGCTACCCCCAGCCCCAGGGCCCCAATAATCACCAGCCGCACCCGCGAGTCACGGCGTCGGGCCGCCACTAGCGCCCCAGTAAGCGAGCCGACAGCAAAAGCACTAGAAACATTGCCGTATGCGTCAGCCTCCATATGGAAGGTGGAACGTACCATGGCAGCTAAGGTGACCGGGAAGTTAAGGGTCATGGCGCTAACGACGGCGATCACCACCATAATCACCAAGATGTCGCTGCGTGAACGCAGGTAAGCCACCCCTTCACGGAGCTGTCCAGGTTTGGGTTTAGAGCGCTCCACCTCGCGAAAGTGACGCCTGGGGGTCAAGATCAGCGCTGCCATCGGCATTAAGAAGGTCAGTGCGTTGATACCAAACACCCAGCCTTCACCAACCCAGTTAATAACCAAACCAGCAAAAGCGGGGCCAATTAGGCGGGCCGCGTTAAAGCTGGTGGCGTTTAGCCCCACCGCATTAGATAGCGAGCCAACCGGCACCATAGAAGCCACAAAAGTTTGGCGCACCGGGGCGTCATAGGCGGCCACCACCCCAGCCAGTGCCGCCGCCACATACACATGCCACAGCTGCACCTGACCACTGATCACATCTACTGCCAGCAGGGCACTAATTAAACCCATTAAACCCTGGGTGCATACCAGTAATTTACGTGGATTGACCCGGTCGGCCACCACCCCGGCATGGGGCGAGAACAGCAGGGAGGGACCAAATTGCAGAGCGCTAACTACACCCACCGCATAGGCGGAATCGTTGGTAAGTGTGCGCAGCACCAACCAGTCTTGGGCGATGCGCTGCATCCAGGTGCCAATATTGGCAATCAGGGCACTAAAAAACCAGATGCGGTAAGCGGGATATTTCAGGGATGCGAAAGTTTCTCTCACGTAAAAGCTAGCCTCCTTAAGGTTCTAAATTTTACGCCTGCCCCTGTCCCAGCCGCGCCGCCACTCGCCCCAGCCGCGTCACCACTCATCCCGGCCGCGCCGCCCCCGCTGCAAGTCAAGTTACGACGACGCCGGCCCCTCCCAGCGCACCATCAACCCCCTGGAAGCTGGAGGCAGCAGGCAAATCCCCGAGCGCCGTCGGCCCTAAAAACCAGGCTCAAACGGCAGCAAAAAAAAGGGGGCGCAGCTAAAAGCCGCACCCCCTTATGGGTTTATAAGGAATCAGCTGACACCCAAAATGGCCTTAATGGGGGCCAGGGTGAAGTACACCAGGAACAGCACGGCAGTCAGCCACATCAGCGGGTGAATCTGCTTGACCTTGCCGCGAGCCACAGCCAGCACCACGTAAGACAGGAAGCCAGCACCAATACCGTTAGTAATAGAGTAGCTGAAGGGCATCATGGCGATGGTCAGGAAGGACGGGATGGCGATTTCCAGGTCAGTCCAGTCAATCTCAGCCACCTGGGTCATCATCAAGAAACCAACGATCACCAGAGCAGGCGTGGCCGCCTCGTAGGGAACCATACCTACCAGCGGGGCAATGAACATCGACAGGAAGAACAGGCAACCGGTAACCACACTGGCCAAACCAGTACGGGCACCTTCACCAACACCGGTGGCGGACTCAATATAAGAGGTGTTGGAGGAAACGCCACCCATACCACCAGCAACTGCGGCTAGAGAGTCAACTACCAGGATTTCGCGGGTCTTGGGCGGGTTGCCTTCAGAGTCCAGCAGGTCACCTTCAGCACCGACGGCGATCATGGTGCCCATGGTGTCGAAGAAGTCGGCCAGCAGCAGGGTGAACACCAGCAGCACTACCGAAACAATGCCTACCTTATCGATAGAACCCAGCAGGGAGAACTTACCTAGGGTTTCGAAGGAAGGCAGGGCGAAAGGTGAGCCGTTTAGGTGCGGCACGGTCAGGGACCAGCCAGTCTTGTTTTCAGCGTTGAAAGCACCCAGGTTGGCGACAGCTTCAACGATGACGGCTAGCACGGTGGAGGAAAGAATACCGATCAGGATGGCGCCACGAACCTTACGCACCATCAAAATCAGGGTTAGGAATAGGCCGAACATGAACACCAGCGTGGGCCAGCCCTGTAGCGAGCCACCCAGGCCAAGCTCTAGCGGGGTGCCACCTTGGGGTTGACGTACCACCTTGGAGTCAATCAGACCAATAAGCGCAATGAAAAGGCCCAGACCAACACTGATAGCAGTCTTGAGCTGGGCGGGAACTGCGCGGAACACAGCTTCACGGAAACCGGTTAGCACTAGCACGAGGATGACTAGACCCTCGATCACGATTAGACCCATAGCGTCGGCATAGGTCATGCCATGCATACCAACCAGGGTGTAGGCCACCATGGCGTTGATGCCTAGACCAGCAGCCAAAGCTAGCGGGTAGTTGGCTACTACACCCATCAGGATGGTCATAACACCGGCAATAAATGCGGTACCGGAAGCGATCTGGGCGGAGGTGCCCAGCGGAGCGATTCCGTCGTGGGGAGTGCTAAGGATAAGCGGGTTGAGCACCAAAATGTAGCTCATAGAGAAGAAGGTAACCAGGCCACCACGTACTTCGCGGGCGACGGTGGAACCCCTTTGGGAGATCTTGAAGAACCGATCTAGCGGACTTAGTTGCGCGTTAGTAGCGCTTGCAGTACTCACCTAGCCCATTTTGACTTTTACGTCCAGAAAAGGGCAATATCGCCATCAGAGAACTAAATCACAGCAAGTTTTGCCATCGGAGAGCTTAGTAGTATGCAGTTAGCGCCTAAGCGCCCCGAACTACCTGGTGACCGGCTTAAGGAGAGGCTATGGGGATCTACGAGCAGCTTGCTGCTGAGCACGCGCAGCGTGAGCGTGCTCAGCGTGAGCGCGCACAGCAGATGGCCGCTATGGCCGCCCGTGAAGCCGCCATGCGTGAAGCGGCCATGCGTGCGCAGGCCCAGCAGGCTCAACTAGCACAGGCCCAGCGCGCAGCTGCCAATGCTGCTGCCGCCCACGCAGCCACTCAGCGTGCAGCGGCCCAGCACGCCACTGCCGCCCACGCAGCCGCAGCCCAAGCCACTGCCGCACGTGCTGGCCAATACCCGCGCTATCAGGATCCGCGCTATCAGCACGCCCCTGGCCCCGCTCAGAACTTTGTGCCCCAGCAAGCCCCTGGCCCGACGGCGCCCGGTTACAACCCCGCAGCTCCTGCCGCCCCAATGCCCGGCTACCCCGCAACTCCGACACCCGGTCACCCCGCGCAGTTTGCGCCGCCAGCCCCCCAGTCTGCCGCCCGGGCTCAGTCTGCCGCCCGGGCTCAGTCTGCCCCCAAGGCTGGCCGCCTGCGTAGCAAGCTCTTTGGTGGCAAACGTCGCGAGCGCACAGCCGACGCCAACCAGTTAGCAAACCGCGTCGTCGGCAATGTAGCTAATGCCGCCCAACCACCTTTAATGGCCCCGCCAGCTCCCCAGCAAAGGGCTCCTCAGCAGAAGGCACCTCAACAGGGGGCGCCTCAACCGCCAGCTCCACAGCCAGCCCTTCACTCAGCGCGCCCTCAGCCGGCTCTGCCTCAGCCAGCGCCTTCTCGACCTGCGCATTCTCGCCCGCTAAGCCCGACGGCGGCCAATATCCCGGCCCCGGCGCAGACCCAAATTCAGGCTCCAACCCCGGCCGTAACGCCGGCAGCCCCGACAGCCGCAGCCCCGGCGCAGTCCCAGGCCCCGCTTCCGGCAGCCCCGGCAGCCGCAGCTGCAGCCCCGACTGACGCCCCGGCGTCGGCCATTAAGCGCTTTAAAGCGCTATCCATTAAGCGAACCCCTAAGCCCAAGGCGCCTATCCCGGCGCCGGCAGATAAAAACACTGAGCACAATCTGGCGCACTATAAGTCCCTGCCCACTGTTGGCCCCGAAAATGTGGACGCGCTGCACCTAATGGCTGTGGGCACCAGCATTTGGGCCCTGGCGGCGGTGGGGCTGTCCATTTTGCTGGGCGCTACGGCTTCGCGCTCGACCGCTTTGGGAATTTGCCTGTGTGGAATTGTTATTGGGGTGATCGGTATGGCTTGGGGCGGCGTGCACGAGTATCGCAAAGCCTTAGGTCGCGGCCCCTTAAGTGAAGATAACAGCACCCCTGTCGACGACGTCGCTGCCGGCGAGGCCCTTAGCCTGCGTTACCGCGATATTTAAGCCGCGCAAGCCTCGCGGCCCCCTCGCGGCTCTAACCCCTAGCGGTTCCCTCGCGGCCCTGACCTCTCACGGTCCCCGCCGCGCGCCAGTGTATGCCGTCATCTTTGGGCCAGCGCCGGCGTTTTTGGGCACGCTTTTAGTTGGCCGACTCCACCTCTACCGCACCTTCATCCACGATAGGTGCGTTGGCGGGCCAAGCTGTTTCTCGCTCGGGCACGTCAGTCTCTGAGTGAGCCCCACAGCCGTGATCCATGGAAACCACCTGGCCGTCGTCGGGAGACCAGACGTTAGCACACACCCCAAACAGGCGGCGCATGGGTCCATCAATGCGCATCAGGAAACCGCAGCTAGAGCAACTGGCGTGAGCGCGACGCACACCGTCGGCAGCGGGGCCGTGATCGCCCTCGTACCAGCGTTGGGCGGCGGCGGCCAGGCCCTGGGGTGAAAGCACCCGGGCGCGACCCAAGTAGAGCTCATCAACAGCCACGGCGTCAGCTACGGCGTCGTCGGTGGCCTGCCAGCCAGGCTGGAGGCGCTCATCTAATTCTCGAAAGGGTAACCGGTCACCACGGTTCACATCTGAGGGCTGCAAGCGCTGCTCCCAAGGCACCCAGGCGGGGGCCAGCAGCGCATCCTCGCCGGGGGCCAGGTCTAGCTCGCAGATGGTGGCTTGGCGGGCTCGCGAAGGGCGCGCCACGGTCACCTGCCAGCGCCAGCCGCGATAGCCGGGCAGGGTGCAGTCAAACAGGTGGGTGACCATGCGCTTGCCGGTGGGAACAGCCCCGCTATAGTCACCGACGCTAGCCGGGTCGGTAATGTCAGCTAGCGCCATGCGAGCTACCTCAATAACTTGCTCACTACACAGCACTTTGTCTTTGGCGGCGGCCGCAGCCTGAGTGGCGGTGGGTGCCGCCCCTAAACGTTGATCGGTCACATGGTTTAGTCTACGACGCTTTGCAGTACCCGATAGGCGCGGGCCTTGCGCAGTAACATACGTGCAGCTGCGCGACCCATGGCGCAGGTGATGGCGTCAATGCGGCGCCCCTGGGCCAGTACGTCGTCGGCTTGGCGCTTAATAGTGGCCTGATCCAGCCCGGCTTTAGCCCCGTCTTCTTTGGCCCACAGGTATAGGCGCTCAGGCACAACTTCAGGGTGCCACTGCAAGCCCAGCACGCTGCCCAGGCGCCAGGCCTCAATGGGGCAGTCTTTAGAGCTGGCCAGCAGTTTGGCTTGCGGGGGTAGGGTGACGACGGCGTCATTGTGGTTTACGGGCACGGGCAGTTGGGTGCCCTCATTGGTGGCTACATCCACGCGGGCGCTAGCGGCGTCACCTTGGGCGAACATTTCTGCGATGGCCTCATCTTCCTGGCCTGCTTCGGTGAGGAAGACACTAGCTAGGCCACGCTCGCCTTGTCCGGGGGCGGGGCTAGCTACCTGCCCACCCAGGGCGCGGGCGGAGAGCTGAGAGCCCAGGCAGATACCAAACACCGGCATGGCGTGGGCGTGGGCCTCACGCACCAGCTGACTGAGCGGCTCCATCCAGGGGTAGTCGGCGCCGTCGTTAGCACCCATAGGACCACCCAAAATGATGATGCCGTCGCTGTTTAGCTCACTGTAAGCTGGGACCGGCTGAGCAGCTAAGTCAATAGTGTTGAGGATCGCTCCCTCAGAAGCTAGCCACTGTCCAAACCGGGCAATGCCAACTGTAGATGCAGGCTGGAAAACAGTGAGGACCGGAGTTTTATTAATCGCGTCAGTGATTGAGGAATCCTGGGACATAATGCCTATAGAAACATGTTGGCGGCTCTAAGGGAAATACTTTCTCATGCATGGCGCGTCTCATTCGCTCCTGACATAGACTACTGAGGGACGCCGAACAGGCAGGAAAGACTATGGGAACCGCTTTATTTATCTTCATAATTGGGGCTGTGCTAGCCGCCATTGTGGCGCTTAGTACTTCCAATTCGAATATGCGTAAACGTATTGAGGCTGCCCCCACTGCGGGTTTGCGGCCCGGGGTGGATCTAAACCAGCTCGATGCGCAGGCTAACTCTGCGCTGATGGCTGCCGACGATCTGGTACACAGCGCCGATCAGGAGCTGGCTTTTGCGCAGGCACAGTTTTCTAGTTCTGAAACTCAGGATTTTGCTAAGGCTATCGATAGCGCCAAGGCGGAGTTGAGTCGGGCTTTTGAGTTGCGCCGTCTGCTCGACGACGACAACCCTGAGACCCCGGTGCAGCGTCACCACATGCTTAATGAGCTGCTTGATCGCTGCCAGCGGGCCACTAACGCAATTAAGTCCCAGGAGCAGCAGTTCGCTTCTAAGCGCGATGTGTTAGCCAATATTCCTGACACCCTCTCGCAGCTAAATATTCAGGTCAACGAAGTGCGCGTCAGTATTGAAAACGCCCGCTCGCTGCTAGTTGCGCTATCTGCCACCTACCCGCCTGAATCACTAACTTCTGTGGCTGACGCCCCTGAGCGCGCCGCCAAACTGTTGCAGGCCGCGCAGGTGACTGCAGCCCAGGCTAAAGAAACCCATGAGGCTGGCAATAGTGTGTTGGCACTAGAGCAGATTCGCCTGGCTACTTCTACCGTCACTCAGGCGGGCGAACTAGCTAACCAGGTGATGGCGACACGCTCCCTGCTGGAAAATGCTGCCGCTAACCTAACTGCGGCTATCACCTCTATTAGCTCTGACATTGAGGACGCTAAGCGCCTAGGCCAGCCTAATGGGCCCGTGCCCGCAGCCGTGCTTGACCCGCTAGTGGCTCGCGCCCAGCGCGCCATTGCCGCCGGACAGCGAGTACTAAGCCAAAGCCAGCTAGACCCGGTGGCCCCACTTAATGAGCTCACCGCCGCTGAGGCTGCTTTGGATAATGCCCTAGAGCAGGCCCGCAGCCAGGAAGAGGTACATAACCGCGCCCGCGCCGGCCTTGACCAGCGCCTAGGGCGTCTTAACGCCTCCATTGATGCAGTTACCAACATGATTTCTACGGCCCGTGGCGCGGTGGGAATCGCCGCCCGCACTGACCTGGCTGAAGCTTCACGCCTGGCTTCGGAGGCTAAGCAGACTATTAAAAATGATCCGGTGCGGGCCGGGCAGGCTATTGGCCATGCCGAGCAGCTTATTGGCCGCGCCCAGGGCCAGGCCCAGCGGGACATTAACCGTTTTAACGCCAATCAGCCGCGCGCTATTGGCTCCAGCGGAATCGATATGGGCACCATGATGCTAGGTGGCATCTTGCTGGGTGACGTAATCGGAAATGTTACCCGTAGTATTGGTAACCATGACTGGGGTGGTGGCCCGGATTTCGGTGATTCCGACATAGACTTCGGCGATTTTTTTTAAAAAATAATCGTCATATCCGTGCCGCCCGGCCAACCTGGCAGACAATAAAACGAAAGGTATAACTCATGGCTGAGAAGCAAACGATCCTGGGGCGAATTTCCCAGCTGACCCGCGCCAACATTAACGCGCTTATTGACCGCGCTGAAGACCCGCAAAAGATGCTGGACCAGCTGGTACGCGACTACTCCAACTCTATTGTGGAGGCCCGCCAGGCTGTGGCCCAGTCCATCGGTAACTTGCGCATGGCCGAAAAGGACCAGGCCAAGTACACCGCTGAGGCTAACGACTGGGGCAACAAGGCCCTAGCCGCCTCCCGTAAGGCCGATGAGCTACGCAACGCTGGTGACGCCGCTGCGGCTGACAAGTTCGACAACCTGGCCAAGATTGCGCTAACCAAGCAGATCACCGCCGAGCAGCAGGTTAGCTCCGCCCAGCCTTCCATTGACTCCCAGCGTCAGGTGGTTGAGCAGCTAAAGACTGGCCTGACCCAGATGGAAGCCAAGCTTGGTGACCTCAAGTCCAAGCGTGACGAGCTGGTGGCACGTCAGCGTACCGCCCAGGCTCAGGTCAAGGTGCAAAGCGCCCTCAACCAGATCAACACCACCGACCCCACCTCTTCGCTGGGTCGTTTTGAAGACCGCGTGCGTCGCGTCGAGGCCCAGGCTGCCGGCCAGGCTGAGCTGGCAGGTACCTCCCTGGAGTCTCAGTTTGCCGCCCTAGAGTCCTCCTCCGCCCAGATGGAGGCTGAGGCACGTCTGGCCGCTCTGAAGTCTGGTAACCGCCCCTCTGGCGCCCCGCAGATCACCGCCGGCGCTTCCGACGTCGACATTGACGCCGCCTTTGCTGCTCTGAAGGCTGAAAGCCAGCCCACTGGCGACACCTCCTCCTACTGAGACGCTTTAGTGCCAAGGTGACTGTTCTTAACTATCGCCTTGGCACTAAAGTACCTCTAGCCGTAAAAACCGCAGTTTGCCGCTAAATTGTTGCCCTACTAGGCGCAGCCTTAGCTAAAACAACGCGCAAGTACGCGCCCGATTCAAGTCATTGACCAAAATCGGGCGCGTATTTTTTCATTTTAAGAAACAAATTCAAGACTTTTGAATTAGTATGAGGATATGGGCACTCCAACTTATCTTCTAGTCGACGGCGAAAACATCGATGCAACACTAGGCACAAGTGTTTTAGGACGCCGCCCAGACCCAGATGAGCGGCCACGCTGGGATCGCGTATTGCACTACTGCAACTCTATTTGGGATCAAGACACACTAACTCGCGGACTTTTTTTCTTAAATGCTTCTTCCGGACATATGCCAATGGGCTTTGTACAAGCCTTACTAGCAATGGACTATCGCCCGGTTCCGCTTTCTGCATCGGCTGAAGAAAAAGTCGTAGACATTGGCATCCAGCGTACTCTGGACGCTATCGCAGAGCGTGGTGCCCCCGCCCGCGTGCTGCTTGCTAGCCACGACGGCGATTACATCCCACAGATTGAGCGCCTGCTGCAGGCAGGGGTACAGGTAGGTGTATTCTGCTTCAGAGAGTTCCTGAACACACAGTTGGCTGCTCTGGAACTCGAAGGATTGGAACTATTCGATCTGGAACTTGATGTGCGTGCATTTACCAGCCCATTGCCGCGCGTGCGCATCATCCCGCTAGAAGAATTCGATCCGCAGCAATTCATCTAATCCGCTAAGTGGCTAACCTTACTGTCCGTTTAGTGGACGGGCTTTAAGGAAATCTTCAGGCCAATGCCTCATACTTTAAGCATGTCCCCGAATCAGACCGCTCCCGAAGCTCAGCTGCTAGTAGTTGACGATGAACCCAATATCCGCGATTTGCTAGCTTCTTCGCTACGCTTTGCGGGTTTTGACGTGTCAACTGCTCAAGATGGTAATGGCGCTATGCACGCCGTCGAGACTCAAAGGCCTGATTTAATAATTCTTGACGTGATGATGCCCGATATGGACGGATTCACTGTTGCCAGGCGAATGCGCGAACGAAATATCAAAGTACCTATTTTGTTCTTAACCGCTCGCGACGATATGGAAGCAAAGATCCAGGGATTAACCGTAGGCGGAGACGACTACGTAACTAAACCTTTTGGTCTTGAAGAAGTAGTGGCACGTATTCGTGCTATTTTGCGTCGTACCCAAAACGTGGAGCCTGAGCGCTCCCATATTTTGCAGCTGGCGGACCTAATCCTAGACGAGGATGCCTACGAGGTGCGCCGCGCCGGCCAGGAGATCGAGCTATCCCCCACCGAGTTCAAGCTACTGCGCTACCTGATGGTTAACTCTGGCCGTGTAGTGTCTAAGAGCCAGATTCTTGACCACGTATGGGAATATGACTGGAATGGCGACGCCGCTATCGTCGAGTCATACATTTCCTATCTACGCCGTAAGATCGACCAGCTCAAGGGCCCTGACGGCGGCAAGGTAACTCCGCTGATTCAGACCCGACGTGGAGTGGGCTATATGATGCGCGAACCCAAGGACTCCTAATGCGTGAGGGGCAACCGCTTCCCTCGGTCCCACCAGTCAAACTAAACGCGGCCGAGCCCACCCAACCACCGCCTAAACGCAGTTTGTTACAAAGATTTTGGAGCAAACTACCACTAACTAATCAGCTGGCAATAATAACCACCTTACTGCTGATGTTATCGGTGGCGGTGACTTCGATATCCACCACGCTGCTACTAGAAAACACCCTGCAAGAACAAGTAGATTCGCAACTGGTAGATACCGGCGCCACCCGCACAGTTGGTAACCAAGCCCTGACTCTAATTAAAAATGGTCAAGCCAACCCCATTCCCTCCACTTACTACATTTACGGCAAATGGTTTGACGGCACTTCTGGTCAGCTGGTTTCTAGCTCTACCGCCGAGCATTACGGCATCCCAAACATTAAAGGTATAGATTTTTCCCGCAAAGCTGTAGCCTCATATAAACCCAATCCCTTCACCATTGAATCAAATATCGACGGCGCCAAATGGCGTGCCATCATCCTGCCAATTTCTTCCGCTGACGGTAAGGAATACATCGGTGGGGTGCTAATTGCGCTACCCCTTAAAGACACCGCAGACGCCGTCGACCACACCCGCCTCCTGCTGGGCCTAACCGGCGTGGCCATGCTGTGCCTGACGGCCACGGTAGCCACCTTGTTTGTGGGCCACGCGCTGGGGCCGTTGCGTGAAATCGAGTCGGTGGCAGGCAAAATCGCCAAGGGTGAGCTCTCTGCCCGCATTAATGTCACCCAGTCAAGTAACACGGAGATTGGCTCCCTGCAGCGTTCGCTTAACTCCATGCTCACCCAAAACGAGCATGCTTTTGAGGCGCGCACCCACTCCCAAGAGCGGATGCAGCGTTTCATCTCTGACGCTTCCCATGAGCTACGTACCCCTCTGGCTACTGTGCGCGGCTGGGGTGAGCTGTACCAAATGGGTGGGGTGCCCCCGGAGCAAACCGATGAGGTTATGGGCCGTATTGAGTCCGAGGCTAAGCGCATGGCGCGCCTGGTTGAGGACCTGCTGCAGCTGGCGCGTATGGATGAGGGCCGGCCTTTGGAGGTAACCCACTTCAATGTTTCGCAGCTGGCCCGTGAGGCTATCTCTGACTTGATTGTGCTAGCCCCTGACCGCGACACCCAGGTGCTCACGCTGGAGGGCGAGGAGCTGGAAGAAGAGCTCTTTATCGACGGCGACCGTGAGCGTCTAAGCCAGGTGCTGACTAACCTGCTTTCTAATGTTTTGGCTTACTCGCCTGACGGCTCCCCGGTAGAGATTGCGGTGGGTACTAACGGCACCCACACCATTATTGAGGTGCGCGACCACGGCCCGGGTATTGACCCGGCTGACGCCAAGAAGGTGTTTGACCGTTTCTACCGCACCGAGTCTTCGCGTAACCGCAATACTGGCGGTTCTGGCCTGGGTCTGGCGATTGTAGCCACCATCATTAAGATGCACCGGGGTAAAGTCTCCATGCTAAACACTCCCGGTGGGGGCGCTACTGTGCGTATTATTCTGCCTAACGAATATGCGGTGGTGGAGTAACACTTACAGTATGTTCTTAGATTTATTTCATAGAAATTTGCAGCCAGGAACGGTAGCCTAGCTGATTGTTTTTAATATGCCTGCTTGTTGGCTGGCATTACCTTACCGAGCTGGGAGGCTTGTCCTATGGGCGTCACAGACGTACCGCAGTGGCTACTTCCTGCCTATGTGCAAGCTATGAGCCATGCCGGGGCTACTGCCTCGCGTGAGCAGCTTCGTGACATGGGCACCAACCTGATCACGCTGTGGTCCACTCCGGACCGCGCGTTCCACAACTTACGCCACCTAATTGATCTGCTTACACGTGTAGATGAGCTAAGCGAGGAGACCCGTAACCCGGATCTGGTTCGCTTGGCCGCCTGGTATCACGGCGCTATTTTTAGTGTTTCTGCCGACCAGGCCATGCACCGTAACGGTGGTGAGGATGAGGCCGCATCTGCTGCTTTGGCTTATGAGGAGCTGACTGAGGCGGGCGTGTCAGAGAAGAACGCTAACCGCGTCTCTGAGCTGATTATGAATCTGCGTCGCCATGACCTGCCTACTTCCGATATTGATGCGGCGGCTTTGTCTGATGCGGACTTGGGTTGTTTGGCTATTGAACCCCAGCGTTATCGCGAATACTCGCACCTTATCTATTCTGAATACGCGCATTTGCCGCTGCTGTCTTATTTGCGTACCCGCACCACGATTGTGCGTAAGCTGCTAGCGCGTGATCGTCTGTTTGCCTCTCCCCTGGGTCAGCATTGGGAACGCCCGGCCCGCGAAAATCTTGAGGCTGAGCTGCGTCGGCTAAGCAGCAAGCTTTCTATTTTGGAGGCGGACAACGACGCCGTCGTCGATTTGGACCGTTTCGTTACCCCCGCTAGTGCCCCCTCCCCTGAATCTGTGGATTTAAGTGCGGCTAGTGCAGCTAGTGTGGCGCGCTCGACGACGCCGGCAGCTGGGGCTCTAGGGGCGACGTCGGCCCCCACTGCCCCGGTTAAAACTGGCGCCGGTGCGTCCTCAGGGCTGAGTGCTGAGGCGGCGATGGAAGCTGAGCCCTATGTACCACAGGCTTCAGCTAAGCCTAAGGCGGCGCCGGCTGTGGAGATTAAGCCAGTTACGGTAGAGGCAAATAAGCACCATAGTGAGGCCACCACTATGGAGTCTTGCATTGCCGATATTGACCACCTGCTTAAGTCTAAGAAGAAGCCGGCTCAGGCAGTTACCCGCCAGGAGGCTGCTGAGGTAGCTCGCCAAACCATGCAGGAAGTAGTTGAGCGCCGCGCTAAGTTGGCGGCTCAGGCCCGGGCTCAGCGCACTGGCGAGATTCCGGTGGTAACCGACATTAGCCCGGACGGAGAGTTTTAACGGGCCGGTTTTGTGCACAGGTGGATAAGTTTTTGTGTCCCAAGCACTTAGCCACAGCCTGCAAGCAAACTAGTGGCGCCTAAACCTAATGTTGAGGTAGCAGCATAGCGCTGCTACCTCAACATAGTTAGGACCCCATCATGATCATTAGCGCCAACACTGACGAGTTGGAGTCAAACTCGGCTCGCGCCAGCCGCCTATGCGGCTCTATCCGTGCCGATGCCCAAGCCCTAGACAGTGCCCTTAAGGCCTTGCAAGCCAGCTGGAAGGGGCAGGCCGCCACCCAGGCGGCGGCCTGCGAACACGAGTGGGCTCAGGCCCAAAACCAGGTCAACACCTGCCTAGAGCACATCAGCTTAGCTTTGGGTAACGCGGCCACCACCTACTCCAGTACTGAGGCGCAGGTGCGCACCCAGTTTGTGATGCGTTAGTAGTGTGAAACTACGGTGGTGCCCTCCGGGGCCCAGTCGTAGATCCACTTGGCGTCTTCCACCTTCATGTTTACGCAACCGTGGGAGCCGTTGTAACCGGCGTCGTAACCAAAACGGTCGCGCCAGTAGGCACCGTGCAGGGCGTAACCACCCTCAAAGTAGGTAACCCAAGGTACATCCGGGGTTTCATACTTAGAGCCGTCTGAGTTGGCGCCTTCCATGGTCTGGTACTCATATTTGAGGTGGACCTTGAAGGTACCTTCAATTGTGGGAGTGTCGGGAGCGCCGGAAACCATACCTACCGGCCCCCACACGATTTTGGTGCCCACATAGGCGGTAACGGTGTGGTTGGTTAGATCAACATCAACCCATTTTTCGTTACTGGAGGGCTGGTAGGCAGTTACTTCCTTGCCTTCAGGCTGGTGGCGGTCTTGCCACACGTAGCCTTCGGCGTAGTCAAAGGAGCCAGAGTAGTCTTCGCCGGCGCTTAGCGTGCTGGTCATTTCGCTGGTTACCTGACCAATGTTGGAGGCAGTGTAAGCCACGTCCCCTACGCTTGTTACGGCAACCTGGTTACCTTTAGCATCCACAGTGCGCAGGCTGGGGGCAGCTGCCTTGGTTTCGGTACCTTTGGCTACCTTGGTTACCCAAGCTTTGATCTTGTCTTGGTCGTAGACCACGCTTACACCTGAGCTGGTGCGTTTGAAGCTGAGCCAGGAAGCTTTGTCGGCGTTGGTGGCGCTAAAGCTGTCAATGCCGTCAGTCAAAGTGACGGTGGGGGTAAGCATGTTAGCGGCGCCGGCAGCAGCAGCGGTGGCCTCGGCAGTGGAAATGTCGGGCTTATGGGTGGTTACAGGGGCGGTGATAGAGACGGTTTTACCCAGCTGCACCTTTTCGTGAACTAGTTTGGCTAGGGCGGCAGAGTCTACGCGCTCGCCGGTTTGGGCGGCAGTGGCGCTTAGGCTTTCACCGTCACCAGCTAGCACCACCTGGGCGTCTTTAGCCGGGTTTTTAAGCTGGCCATTTAGCTTGGTGGCTACCTCTGTTACTGCCGAGGTTTTCAGTGAGAATTTGGCCTGTAGTGAGTGCTCGTCGAATAGCGAGCTGTAACGCTCGGTTACGTCACGACTGGGAGCCATAGCCTGCTTTACCAGTTCTTTAGTGTTGAGGCTCAGACCTAGCTGACTGGCAGTGTAGGTTGAGGCTTTACCGTCGGTGGTGATAACAAATTTAGTTTCAGCCGCTGCGCGTTCCAGCTTAGCTGTTAGGGCTTTGGCATTAAGGCCACTAATATCCACGCCTGAGACAGTGGTAGAGGGCACCACTCGTGAGGCGTAGGAGTTAGCGTAGGCAACCGCTCCAGCACTAGCACCAACTAGCGACGTAACCGACAGCAGGGCCACTACAACCCTGCGCTTACACTGCAACTTCAACACACCCCTATGCTAGCCAGTGTCAGCCAGCGGCAGGCCGTCCAAACATGACGGTTACCTAACACTTTGTTAGAACTTGGTTTTATAAGCGCAAACCAAGTCAGTTAAGGGCATGAACCATAGCCATAAAAAGGCCTGGGCCTCGTGCATTCCACGAGGCCCAGGTTGCTATAGCTAATGCTTAGCGGCTCAGTACATGCCGCCCATGTCGTCGGCGCCGGGAGCAGCCGGAGCCGGGGGCTCGGGCTTGTCGGCCACAACAGCCTCGGTGGTCAGGAACAGACCAGCGATGGAGGCAGCGTTCTGCAGAGCAGAGCGGGTCACCTTAACCGGGTCGGCGATGCCGGCAGCCAGCAGGTTGACGTACTCGCCGGTAGCGGCGTTTAGGCCTTCACCAGTGGGCAGGTTGCGTACGCGCTCAACCACGACGCCGCCCTCTAGACCAGCGTTAACGGCGATCTGCTTGAGGGGAGCCTCAACGGCAACCTTAACGATGTTGGCACCGGTAGCCTCGTCGCCCTCTAGCTCGACGGAGTCGAGTACCTCAGCGGCCTGGATCAGAGCCACGCCACCACCGGCGACGATACCCTCTTCCACGGCAGCCTTAGCGTTACGCACGGCGTCCTCGATGCGGTGCTTGCGCTCCTTGAGCTCCACCTCGGTGGCAGCACCGGACTTGAGGACGGCCACACCACCGGCCAGCTTGGCCAGGCGCTCGGAGAGCTTCTCGCGGTCGTACTCAGAGTCGGAGTTCTCGATCTCGTTGCGGATCTGGGAGACGCGAGCCTCGATGGCTTCCTTGTCGCCAGCGCCTTCGATCAGGGTGGTCTCGTCCTTGGTGACAACCACCTTGCGGGCGCTGCCCAGGTCTTCCAAGGTGGTGTTCTCAAGCTTGAGACCAACGGTCTCGCTGATCACGGTACCACCGGTGAGGATAGCCATGTCCTGCAGCATGGCCTTGCGGCGGTCACCGAAGCCGGGGGCCTTAACAGCCACGGACTTGAAGGTGCCGCGCAGGCGGTTGACTACCAGGGTGGCCAGGGCTTCAGCCTCGACGTCCTCGGCGATGATGGTCAGGGGCTTGCCGCTCTGCATGACCTTCTCTAGCAGCGGCAGCAGGTCCTTGACGTTGGAAATCTTGGACTCAACCAGCAGGACGTAGCTGTCTTCCAGCACGGCTTCCTGACGGTCGGCGTCGGTGACGAAGTAGGGGGAAATGTAGCCCTTGTCGAAGCGCATACCCTCGGTAACTTCGAGGGACAGGCCGAAGGTGTTGGACTCCTCGACGGTGATAACACCCTCGTGACCAACCTTCTCCATGGCCTCGGCAATCAGGTTACCGATCTGCTGGTCAGCAGCAGAGATGGAGGCGGTGTTGGCGATCTGCTCGGTGGTCTCAACCTCGGTGGCGTCGCTGAGTAGGCGCTCAACAACAGCCTCAACGGCCTTGTCGATACCGCGACGCAGAGCGATAGGGTTGGCGCCAGCCACTACGTTGCGCAGACCCTCGTGAACCAGGGCCTGAGCCAGAACGGTAGCGGTGGTGGTACCGTCACCGGCGACGTCGTCGGTCTTCTTAGCAACTTCCTTGACCAGCTCAGCACCGATCTTCTCGAAAGGCTCTTCGAGCTCGATCTCCTTGGCGATGGTGACGCCGTCGTTGGTGATGGTGGGGGCGCCCCACTTCTTGTCTAGGACGACATTGCGACCCTTGGGGCCTAGGGTGACCTTAACGGTGTCCGCTAGGGTGTTTAGGCCGCGCTCCATGCCACGACGGGCCTCTTCATCGAAAGCGATGATCTTGGACATTTATTTCTCCAAAGTTGGATGCCGGGCGGTGCCCGCGACGGACGAGTATGACCGCACTGTTCATGTCTCAGCGCAACCAGACCCTCACCTTCCGGCCGGTCTTATCACTCTCATGCTCGGAGTGCTAACTAATATGTTGGCACTCTCGCCCTGCGAGTGCAAGGCGCTAGGCCGTTAGCAAACACACCCACCCTCCAGCCAGGGCGGATAGCGCTAGCGCCTAACTGGCATAAATAGCGCTTTTAGCTACGCAAAACCACCACAATGGGGTTGGAACTGGCCTGCTCAGCAGACAGTTCAACATTGGAGATTCCCAGTTCTTTAGCCACTGCCTTAGCCACTGGTTCTTTATCCTCACTGGCGTAGTAAACCGTGGAGTCAGTGGGGGTTTCTTCAGAGTAAACCCCGGGCGAAACGGTCACAGCGGTAAACCCGGCCCCTTCCAGGGTGGATCCGGCCCGGGCAGCAAGCCCGGCAGTGTCAGTGCCGTTGTGTACGGTGATACCCACGGTGTAGTCAATGGACTGGGTGGGGGTAGGGGTGGGTGCCTGGGTGGTTACCACCGTAGCGTTGGATTTAGGGGCAGCTGAGGCCGACGCCGTCGCCTTGGCTTTAGCCGTTGTTTTATTGCTGGCCATCTTGGTGGCAATTGAGGTGGCCACACTGGAGTTGGTGCCACCAGCTACTTTAAATAGGGCCAGGGCCCCCCAGGCCAGGGCGGGCACAATCACCACAATTAGTAGCAGGGGTAGCCAGTTGCGCCAGGCTGGTAGGGGGCGGCGATGCACCCCTGCGGGCAGGACGCTGTCATTGGGCTCGTCGAATTCGTCGGCTGGGTACTCGTATTCCACGTTAACAGGCTACCGGTTTAAAGCCAGTTTTGAGCACAACACACATTGGAGCCGGTTAGGCTTATGGCATGAATGCTAAGCCGTTGAGCCAGCTTGTTGACCCTTCTTGGCTACCTGCCCTAGAACCGGTGGAGCCCATAATTCATGAAATTGGCCAGCGTCTACGCGCCGAAGTCTCTGCTGGGCGCGGCTATCTGCCGGCGGGAGCTAATGTGCTACGGGCTTTTACCCAACCTTTGCCGGCAGTGAAAGTGCTGATTGTGGGCCAAGACCCCTATCCGACGCCGGGACACGCGGTGGGTTTGAGCTTTTCGGTGGCGCCGGGGGTTAAGCCGCCCAAATCGTTACAAAACATTTTTAAGGAGCTGCACGCCGATCTGGGGCTACCAATTCCCACTAGCGGGGATTTAACGCCGTGGAGTCAGCGTGGGGTGCTGCTATTAAACCGAGTGCTTACGGTTAGCCCTGGCCAGGCGGCTTCGCACCAAGGTTGGGGTTGGGAGAAGGTCACTGAGGCGGCCATCAAGGCCCTGGTGGCGCGCGATAGCGCGCTAGTGGCGATTTTGTGGGGCCGCCAGGCCCAGTCGCTAACCCCCATGCTGGGTAACACCCCGATTATTGCTAGCGCTCACCCCTCACCGCTGAGTGCTTCACGCGGATTTTTTGGTTCTAAGCCCTTTTCAAGGGCTAACGCCTTGCTGGAACAGCAAGGCGTTAGCCCGGTTGATTGGTCTTTAGATTAATTAGAAGGTCAACATCACCTTGGTGGCGCGGCGCTGGTCCATGGCGGCGTAGCCCTCGGCGGCCTGCTCAATGGGTAACACCAGGTCGAACACCTTGCCGGGATGGATTTTGCGCTCAAAGATCAGCTTGATCAGCTGCGGCAGGTAGCGGCGCACGGGTGCAGGGCCGCCAAATAGGTGTACTTCCTTACCAAATAGCTGATCTACGCTGATGGTGCCGCCATGAGGTACACCCACAAAGCCCACATAGCCGCCGTAACGGGTAGAAGCTAGGGCCTGCTGCATGGCTTGCTCAGTACCTACAGCTTCAGCAGTGCCGTGGGCCCCGTAGCCACCAGTTAACTCCTTAACCTTGGCGGCACCTTCTTCTCCACGTTCAGCGACGACGTCGGTAGCCCCAAATTCGCGAGCCAGTTTGGCGCGCGCTTCGTGGCGAGACATGGCAATTACGCGCTCAGCCCCCAGCTGGGAGGCACCAATAACCGCCCCTAGCCCGACGGCGCCGTCGCCAACAACCGCAATAGTCTTACCCGCAGCCGCGCCCGCCGCATCAGCCGCAAACCAGCCGGTACCTAACACATCGGAGGCAGCCAGCAGGTCAGGGATAAGTTCCGGATCCGGCTTGGACGGGGTGGCCACCAGCGTGCCGTCAGCGAAGGGTACCCGCAGGTATTCGGCCTGAGCTCCATGCACATAGGCCTCACCAGCCTCGATGGCGCGCTGGCAGCGTGAGGGGTAGCCGGCCCGGCAGATTTCGCACTCGCCACAGGAGGCGCAGAAGGAGCCCACCACAAAGTCACCGGGCTTAACATTGGTGACGGCGGCGCCCACCTCAACTACTTCACCCACATATTCGTGGCCCATAGCCTCATGGTCTACCGGGCGGATACCACGATAGGGCCATAGGTCTGAGCCGCAAATACAGGTGGCAGCTAGTTTGATGACGGCGTCAGTGGGCTTTTGGATAACTGGCAGGGGGCGTTCTTCGACCACTACCTCACCAGGGGCGTTCATGATGACTGCGCGCATAAAGCATCCTTAAATCAAAGAATTGTGCCTTATTAACAGGATACTTAGGGGCAGGTTTAAAAAGCGCCAGGGTTTCTCAGGCGGCGATACAGAACTTCAGGGGTGCCTTCAGGGTGCCAACACGGCTATACGCAGCCATATACGACCAAAAATGTAGCTTTACAGCCGAATAAGTGGAGCCGCTTATCGGACTCGAACCGATGACCTGCTGTTTACAAGACAGCTGCTCTACCAACTGAGCTAAAGCGGCGTTACCGCCTAAGTCTGGCAAATTTTACTAGCCATACGCAAGCGCGCCGACGCAGGCCACATTTTACCCAGCATGGTGACATAAGCATCACAAAATAGACGTATGAAATTATCAAAACGGTCCATATTGGCAGTTTTAGTGAAGTTCATGACCAAATATGAGGCTAGCTATTTCTACTTCTATGATTTTAGACAGCGTCTAACTTTCGTAATGACTATGCTATAGGCGTGCCCAAACAGCCTAAAACCAGCTCAAATCTACGCGACGCCATTTTGGTTTCTGCCACGCAGCTACTCGACGAGTTCGGCCCTGCCGGCTTAAGTATGCGCGAGGTAGCCCGCCGCGCTGGCTGCACCCACCAGGCTCCCTATCACTACTTCACTAATCGTGAAGCCATCATTACCGCTTTAGTGACAGGCGGATTCACGTCTTTGTCCGAGGTTTTGGCTAGCGCTCGCGATGAAGGTGACGCGGTTGCCATCGGTTATGCCTACGTGCGCTTTGCTTTAGAAAACCCCGGCGTTTTCCGCATCATGTTCCGCTCTGACATGTACACGCCAGAAAGCGACGTCAACTTTGTTTCCGCCGTAGCTAGCTCACGCAAACAGCTAAGCGCGCTATGTGAAAACATTTACCCCCAGGCCAGCGAAGAACAGCAAATGGCCCTATGGGCCTATGTGCATGGCCTAGCCACCTTGCTCCTAGATGGACCGCCTAGCTTGCAGTTCTCTAACAACACCCAGCGCCTGACCTACGCCAAGCGCGTACTGGAACAGGGCCTGCGCTAAAACTGCGCCAGCTCCTCCCCCAGCAGGAGCCAAGCACTGCTACCAAACTAAGGTACTAAAACGCCTTGGTGCACAGCCCTACAACGTCTATAAAAATGCTTACAAAGCCAGCGTGGCCGGCCGTCATTGACGGCCGGCCACTACTTTTGGCAGCTACAGCTTCTGGCGCTACGGCGCTTTTAAAGCTCGGCTAGCTGAGCGCCTACAAAGTTGGCTGTTTAAGCCGCAGCAGCTCATCTAGCCAAGCTAGCTCAGTGACGCAGCTCGCGGTAGGCCTTGATCAGGGCCTGAGTGGAGGCGTCCTGGGCGGCTAGAGCTTCGGCGTCGCCAGAGACAGCCGGGGCAATCTGCAGGGCCAGTTTCTTACCTAGCTCCACACCCCACTGGTCGAAGGAGTCGATACCCCAAACGATGCCCTGCACGAAGGTGATGTGCTCGTAGAGGGCGATCAGCTGACCAACCACTGCCGGGCTCAGCTCGGGGCCCAGGATGGAGGTGGTGGGACGGTTGCCGGGGAAGACGCGGGCGGGCACGATCTCCTCGGGAGTGCCCTCGGCTCGCACCTCAGCCTCGGTCTTACCGAAAGCTAGAGCAGCAGTCTGGGCCAGGAAGTTAGACAGGAACAGCTCGTGCACGTCCTGCTCGCCGTCGCGCACCGGGTGAGCCGGGTTAGCCATGGCGATGAAGTCAGCCGGGATCAGCTGGGTACCCTGGTGGATCAGCTGGTAGAAGGCGTGCTGGCCGTTGGTGCCCGGCTCGCCCCAGAAGATCTCGCCGGTGGCGGAGGTGACCGGGGTGCCATCCCAGCGCACGCGCTTACCATTGGACTCCATGGTTAGCTGCTGCAGGTAGGCAGCGAAGCGGTGTAGGTGCTGGTCGTAGGGCAGCACCGCGTGGGAGGCGGCACCGAAGAAGTTCACATACCAGATGTTGAGCAGACCCATTAGCAGCGGCACGTTCTTGGCCGGCTCGGTGTTGCGGAAGTGCTCGTCGACGGCGTGGAAACCGGACAGGAAGTGGTTGAAGTTCTCCGGGCCCACAGCCACGGCTAGAACGGTGCCTACGGCGGAGTCCACGGAGTAACGGCCACCAACCCAGTTCCAGAAACCGAAAGCGTTCTTGGGGTCAATGCCGAACTCGGCTACCTTGTCCAGAGCGGTAGAGACGGCCACGAAGTGCTTAGCGATAGCACCCTCGGTGGAGATGCCCTTGGCCTCTAGGGAGGCTAGGAACCAGTCACGGGCCATGCGGGCATTGGTCAAAGTCTCCAGGGTGGTGAAGGTCTTGGAGGCAATGATGAACAGGGTGGTTTCAGGGTCCAGGTCTGCGACAGTCTCAGCGCAGTCAGTGGGGTCAATGTTGGAGATGAAGCGGCACTCCAGGCCGGGCTGACGGTAGGGAGCCAGGGCTTCGTAAACCATGACCGGACCCAGGTCAGAGCCACCAATACCGATGTTCACTACGGTGGAGATGGGCTTGCCGGTCACGCCGCGCCAAACGCCAGAGCGGACCTCTTCAGCGAAGGCGTAAACCTTGGCCAGGGTGGCGTGTACGTCGGCTACCACGTTCTGGCCGTCAACCTCCAGAGTGTCACTCTCGGGGCGACGTAGGGCGGTGTGTAGCACGGCGCGGTTTTCAGTGATGTTGATGTGCTCGCCGTTGAACATGGCTTCGCGACGCTCGGCCAGGTCCACCTGCTCAGCTAGCTCTAGCAGAGCCGCGAGAACGTCGTCGTTAATAAGGTTCTTAGACAGGTCCACGTGCAGGTCGGCCAGCTGGTAGCTGTAACGCTCAGCGCGGGCCGGGTCCTGGGCGAACCACTCACGTAGGTTAGGAGCTAGCTCCTGGTGTAGCTGCTCTAGCTTGCCCCATGCCGGGGTCTGGGTTGCATCAACAGGTTTACGCATGGTTCTCACTCTACCTGCCTAAGACACCACTAAAAAGGTACCGCCGCCCTTAAATATAAGGACGACGGTCAGGTGTTGGTTTAACTTTGGCGCTGTGGGTAGCAGTTACTTAGCGCGACGACGGCCAGGTATATCGCCTGAGCACGTGATCAGTTGCCACCCTAGTGAGCTGCCGCTTAGTTGGTGGGGGCCGGGGTGATCGTGGCTCCGGGCAGCAGCAGCTTTTGCAGCGAGCCTTGCTCTTGCAGCTGGGCCAGGTTTGCGTTAACCCCGTTGATAAAGATGGTGGGGGTACCCGCCAGGTTCTGCTTGGTGAAGCTGGTGGTGCCTAGCTTGGTCCAGTTTTCATAGGCATTGGTCTGAGCCGAGTTAGTGGCGTCAGTGATGGTGTCTGCCTTTAGACCCACGGCGTTAGCGGCGCTGACGATGGCGTCAATGCCGGGGTACTGCTGGGCGCCGCTCTTAATGGCGCTTTCTAGCTGTGCAAAGATCGCGGTGTGCATGGCCCAAGCCTTGGCGGGTTCGCGGTCTAGTACCGTACCCATGAAGGAGTCGGCTAGGTCAGACCAGGGGGAACCCAGGATCTTGCAGGGGCGTAGCACTACCGTGGCCTTGCCGGTGTCAATGATGCTCTTGAGCTCGGCGGCGTGCACGGATTCAAATTCGGCACAGTGTGAGCAGGCGTAGTCAAAGACAACTTCGATTACGTTCTTAGTGCCGGTGTTCATAGTGCCTGGCACCGGGCCCTTACCGAAGGGTAGTGAGCCGTCAACTAGTACGAGTTTGGGCACGCCTTTACGGTTGGCCAGCTTGCTCTTTAGAGTGGTTTCGTCGAGCTTGGTGTAGTCGACGGCGCTTGTGGACTTGCCATTAGCGCCACCACCTTCTTTGTTCTGTGAGCGTTCGTAGAACACTAGGCCTGCTGCCCCACCTACGATCGTCACGCAGCCAGCTCCCAAAATGGAGCGGCGGGCGATTTTGCCACGACGCTCTTTGCGTTCTTGTTCTGCGCGCAGCTGCTTGGCGCGCTCACGTGCGGCGCGAGCACTACTGGAAGACACCACTGGGGAACTCCTCATGTATCTGGAGCCGACGCTAACGCGCCACCTCACGGTAGTTTAAAAATTAACTTCTTGGACTAGCTTACGCGCCCAAAGCTACTAATTTCCTGTGAAGATAGCAGCCCTGCGATACCACTTCAGTGATTACAGACACATAACAACTGCAATTCTGAACAAACTCTACCCAGCAGCTATTACATATGACACACTTGGTCATGGTTGGGGGATGAACCTCAACCACAAGAAATACGAGATTTGTGTCAGTGCGGACACGCATGGACACCTTTCACAACGGATCGTCCGGCACGTACCTGCCGGTGAAGGGAATGCAAGTCATGGCATCAGTAACTTTTGACCATGCAACCAGGATCTACCCTGGCAACGACCGCCCCTCTGTTGACGCCCTAAACTTGGAGATCGCTGACGGCGAATTCCTGGTACTTGTGGGTCCGTCTGGCTGCGGTAAGTCTACTTCTTTGCGCATGCTCGCAGGTCTGGAGGATGTGAACGCTGGTCGCATCCTAATCGGCGACCGCGACGTCACCGACGTCCAGCCCAAGGACCGCGACATCGCTATGGTGTTCCAGAACTACGCGCTCTACCCCCACATGTCGGTACACGACAACATGGGCTTTGCGCTTAAGATCGCGGGCACCCCGAAGGAAGAGATTGACCGCCGCGTTAAAGAGGCCGCCAAGATCCTGGGTCTAACCGAATACTTGGAGCGCAAGCCCAAGGCTCTATCCGGTGGTCAGCGTCAGCGTGTAGCCATGGGCCGCGCCATTGTGCGTAAGCCCAAGGTATTCCTCATGGATGAACCGCTGTCGAACCTGGACGCGAAGCTACGCGTACAGACCCGTACCCAGATCGCCTCGCTGCAGCGTGAGCTGGGTGTCACCACGGTCTACGTAACCCACGACCAGACTGAAGCTCTAACCATGGGTGACCGTATCGCCGTACTTAAGGATGGCCTGCTCCAGCAGGTGGGCTCTCCGCGCGAAATGTACGACAAGCCTGCCAACGAGTTCGTGGCCGGATTCATTGGCTCTCCCGCCATGAACCTGGGTACTTTCGACCTCGACGGCGACGTCGCCAAGCTGGGTAGCGCCAAGATTCGTCTGCCGCGTGTCACCCTTAAGGCTCTAGCTGCCGAAGACGCCAAGACCCTGACCATCGGCTTCCGTCCCGAAGCCCTCGACGTGGTCAAGGAAGGCGACGCAGACTCTATCCCGGTACGCATCTCCTTCGTGGAGGAGCTGGGCAGTGACGCTTACGTCTACGGCGAGCTGGTGGGGGCTGACAAGTCCGCCCACAAGCTCGGCAGTGGCGAGGACTCCAGCCAGATGATTGTCCGCGTACCTCCGCGCACCGCCCCCGCCAACGGCGAGGTCATCTACGTGCGCATCCGCCCCGGCCAGGAGCACCTGTTCTCCTCTGCCACGGGTAAGCGCCTGCCGGCCTGAGTGCCTAGCGGATTTGGCAACTACACTGCGCTACCATTAGCGCGGCGGCAGACGCCAAATACCTAACACACCTAAGCGGGGTGGCTGCCACTCGGTAGCTACCCCGCTTTATTCATCTGTGGAAGGGTGATTATGGCCCAGGCCATTAACATCAAATCTATGAGCGTGGATCCCGCGCTCCTCGACCTACCTTGGAATATCCCGCTAGAGCAGTGGCCACCAGAGGTTCTGGCCGCTCTTCCGCGCGGTATTTCCCGCCACATCGTGCGTTTTGTAAACCTTAACTCCAATGTAATTGCAGTTAAGGAAATCAGTTCTTTTGTAGCAGACCGCGAATACGAAATGCTACGTGACCTGCTGCGTTTAGGGGCGCCCTGTGTACGTCCAATCGCAGTTATTACCGGCCGCACTGATGCCAATGGCGAAGAGCTCAACTCAGTACTGATCACCGAGCACCTGTCTTACTCGCTGCCTTACCGCGCCCTATTTAGCCAGTACATGCGCCCTGAAACCGCCACGCGCCTAATTGACGCGCTGGCGGTGCTGCTAGTGCGCTTGCACTTGCTGGGGTTCTTCTGGGGAGACGTGTCTCTATCCAACACGCTCTTTAGGCGCGACGCCGGGGCTTTCGCAGCCTACCTGGTTGACGCCGAAACCGGCGAGCTTCACCCTGAAGGCCTCACCTCTGGTAAGCGCATGTATGACATTGAGCTGGCCCGCACCAACATCATTGGTGAACTAATGGACTTGCAAGCTGGCGGTCTACTTGAGGAAGACGTTGACACTATCGGCGTCGGTGACCGTATCGTCTCACGCTACTTGGAACTGTGGGATGTGCTCACCGGTGAAGAGTCTTTCTCCATGTCTGAGCGCTGGCGTGTAGCTAACCGTATTGAGCGTCTAAACTCTCTGGGGTTCGACGTCGGCGAGCTATCAATGACCACGGACCTGGACGGCACCCACCTGTCTATCCAGCCCAAGGTGGTTGACGCCGGACACTACCACCGCCAGATCATGCGCCTAACCGGTCTGGATGTGCAAGAGGGTCAGGGCCGGCGTATGCTCAACGACCTGGAAGCCTACCGCAGCCTGTGGAACCGTAAGGATGAGCCACTAGAAATCGCTGCCCACGCCTGGTTGGCAGACGTATTTGAACCCACCATTGCGGCTGTGCCCGCCGAGATGCGCAGCAAGCTGGAGCCTGCGGAAATCTTCCACGAGGTGCTTGAGCACCGCTGGTATATGTCTGAGGCTGCCGGTTATGACGTTTCTATGCAGGACGCCGTAGCTGACTATGTGGCCAACGTGCTGTCTAACCGCCCCGACGAACATTCCGTGATCAGCGGCAATGAGCAACTGCGTCCCAGTGTTCTAGATGACATTGACTACGCCACGGGCACCAGCGATGAAGACGACGCCGAATTCGCCGCCCGTGACCAGGAAGCGGTTGAGGAGTACAGCGTCAATCCGATGGGCTTTACCGCCAACTTGAAGTTCAAGGGCGAGTAGTGCCAGGCGGCGCCCAAACCGGGCGCTGCCACCATGGACACTGTCCACACTGGGCGCTGTCCACAGTGGGGCTGTCCCCACTGGGCGCTGTCCACACTGGGCATAACCAAATTGCCTGGCACCACCAATACAACTAGGCCGGCTAGTGGAAAACCACTAGCCGGCCTAGGTCTATAAATCGCGCTCAGTATTAGCGCATCTCGGGGCGCTTTTTAGGCCACTCGCGCGGTGCCAGCGCGCAGCCAGGGCAACTACCGCGCGCAGCGCCACGCAGCGCATATTAGCGCTCAGCAGGTTTTACTGCGCAGCAGCGGCGCGGCGGGCCTCACGCTCTGCCTCAACTGCGCGGCGGCGTAGCTCGCGCGCGCGGGTCCAGGAGGCTAGGGCAAACTCTGCTGCGCTGTCTACCACCAGACCTGCACCCATAACTAGCAAAGTGCCGCTCAGGCCCCCACCTTTACGTAGGCGGCGAGTTAGGGCGGTGCCCACTAGCGCCCCACCGGCACCTGCCTCTAGCAGGTGAGCAGCCCTAAACAGCCAGGGCTGGTCGGTGACGGTGCGAGTGTAGCCCTGCCAGAAGCTGGGGCCAGATACGGCAGAGTCGTCTAGCATCATGGAGACGCTACGGCCTACCGCGTTGCTCAGGCCGCGCGGTTCGTGCACTACTACATCCTCTATGGCACTGGTGGCGATTTCGCCGCGCAACCAGGGACCAAGCCACTGCGGCAAGCCCAGGGCCTCTAGCACCGGGCCGGCGCCGTCGACACCATTGCCACTGTCTGCAGCCAGGGCCTTATCCAAAGCCTCAACGTCAGCATTCGGGGTGACCACACTGAGCTCAGCGGCGTGGGTGGGGGCAGCCAGAGCGGCGGCTAGCTCCTCCTTGCGAGCCTTGGCGATGCGCCCCTTGGGCCACACCACCCATTCACGACGGCGCAGCACAGTGACTACCTCAGAGTCGTCGTCTAGGTCTCCGCTGGTGACTGCTGCCAGGCTCAGCTCACCCTTGTAGGAGCGCAGCACCAGGCTCGGCAGCTGCTCTTCATCCCAACCTAGGTCACCGATTTCGAGCCCGTCACCGGCGTAAAGCACCAGGCGACGGTCAATTTCGGGCAGGTTCACTACCGCCAGGGTGCGCTCTAGCAGGGTGGACTGTAGCGGCACCGTATAGGAGCTCATCGGGGTGAGCACCGCTACGCGCAGAGCGGCGTAGTCAGGTTCGTAGTCCTCATCGGAGCCGGCTGAGGCGTCGTAACGGGCCGGGCCAATTAGTACATCGGCTTCTAGCTCTGTAGCTAGCTTGTAGACCAGGTCAGATAGGTCTAGGCCGGGGGCTAGCTCGCCATTTTTGACGGTAGCCACCTGGTTTTGGTCGCTAACTAGTACGCTGATCGAGCGGTGCTGGGGCAGCACCGGCTCACCGAGTAGTGCCAGCACGCCTAAGTTGGCTAGCACCTTATCGATGGTCTGATCGTCTGCCTTAACCGAGCTTATAAAGCCGCTTCGACGGATGAAGTTAGGGGCGTTATCAGCCATGATGCCTCCCAGATTGTCGACATTTAGGTTCTTATTGTCTCAAGTTTGCTTTAAAAAGCTAGAGATTTTAGGCCATTTGGATAACTGCGCCGCTGCGTGGGGGCAGAACTAGATGTCCGGTCACCTGGTTCGCCCCGACTAGGTCGTAGCCCACCACGCCGGCTATTTCGGCGCTGGTAGCAGCGAAGTTGAGCAGGAACAGGCAGTTGCCACGCTGGTGGGCGCTGACCCCGGCCGGTAGTGGGTGGGCAAATACTGGGCGTAGTCGCGCGTAGGCGCCAGCCAGTTTGAGTAGGTGTGCGCGCGCTGCGGGGGTTAGGTCGCAGCTGATGTACCAGGCGGCCCCGGCGCCTTGGGGGCGGCGGGTGATGGCGCCCTGCCCAGCTAGGCGTCCGTTGGCGTAGGAGGCCAGGATTTCGACGTCGTCGTTGATGGCCAGGTTTTCACTCCAACCGTAAGCCACCAGCGGGGCGTTTTCACTGCGGGCTAGTAGCCGTGCCAGGGGCCCGTGGGCGTCGAGGGTGAATTGCAGGTTGCGGTTTAGGCTTTTAGCTACAGCTTGAGCTAGGGGCTGAGAGGCGTCGGGGGCACCTTCCCAGTTCCAGGCGGAGACGGGGGCGTCTAGCACCGGGATTTGGTCTAGTACCCGCACGCCGGTTAGCTCAGCCAGGCTCATAGTGGCGGCGGGGGCTTCTTCTTGCTCGCCCTGGCTCATGGCTAGGCCAGTAGCGGGGGCTTCCTCCGGGGTTGCGTGGTGGGCGCAGGCTAGATGGTTGCCACTAGTGCTCGGGTAGTCTGCGCTGGGGCCCTGGCTTAAATAGCCGCCGACGACGCCGTGCCCACTTTGGTCCACGACGCCGGTGCGGGCGGTAATTACTACCTGGGCACCGCGACTGGCGGCTTGGTTTAGTCTCTGAGCTAACTGAGGGTGGGTCATGAAGATTTCTGGAACCACGATTAGGCTGTAATCATCCAGCTCAGCATCCACCTGGACAATGTCTATCGCGTAGCCGGCCTCGAAACAGGTGGCGTGCCAAGCCTGGGCGGCGCGTAGCGCACTGCCGGCGGGAGCGCTTAGCGACGGAATTTGCAGGCCGTGGGTGGCCTCATCGGGGCCAATCGCAGCGTTTTGGGCCCACATAGAGGGCCAGTCCAGCATGATGGCTACCTGGGCCTGGCTACGCTGCCCTACCACTGGGGCCAGGCGCTTGAGTACTTGACCTAGTTCCACAGTTTGGCGCCACTGCATCGACTGGGTGCCGCTGTGGGGCACCATGGCGCCGTGGAAAGTTTCCGCCCCCGCAACAGACTGACGCCACTGGAACTGCATGACGCCGTCGGCCCCATGAGCGACGTGCGCCAAAGACCAAAGCAAGTACTCCCCCGGGGCTTTTACCGCGTTGCGTGCGCGCCACTGCACCGCACCGGGCGCCTGCTCCATAAGCAACCAGGGGCGCCCGCCACCCAGACCACGCATCAGATCCCCGGTAAAAGCCAGCTGGTGGGCGGCGCGCGGATCAGCCGGGTCCGGGTAGGAGTCGTTAGTTACCAAATCAATGTCTTTAGCCCAGTCAAAGTAGTCTAGGGCTTCAAAGGCATCCATAAAGTTGGTAGTTACCGGCACGGCCCGGCCTGCTTTAGCTAACCCGGCACGGATCAGGGCGGCTTCAGATAGGTAACCGGATTTTAGGTTGTCACTGCTAAAGCGGCGCCAATCAAGCATCTGGTTGGGATTAGCGAAACTGGGGGTGATACGCGGAGGGATCACCTGCTCCCAGTCGGTATAGAACTGGGACCAAAAATTGGTGCCCCAAGCCCGGTTTAAGGCGTCCAAACAGCAGTAACGCTTTTTAAGCCAGTCACGCCAAGCCTGGGCACAGCGCTGACAAAAACATTCACGAATGTGGCAGCCATACTCGTTTGAAACATGCCAAGCCACCACTGCCGGGTGGGCGGCAAAACGCTCCACTAGGCGCGCTGTGAGCGCATTAGCGGCCACCCTGAACCGGTATGAGCTGGGGCAATACTGTTGACGCGAGCCCCAAGAGTAGACGGATCCATCAGCGCGCACCGGCAAAGTATCGGGGTAGTGGCGCCCCAGCCAGGCCGGCGGGGAGGCGGTGGCGGTAGCCAGGTCCACGCTAATACCTGCCTGCCATAGGCGGTCGATTAGCTGCTCTAGCCAGTCCAGGCGGTAGTTGCCCTCGCTGGGTTCTAGTCGCGTCCAGGAAAAAATTCCCAGGCTCACCAAGTTCACCTGGGCTTGGCGCATTAGTTCCAGGTCACGCGCAAAGGTGGCGTCGTCGAACTGCTCTGGGTTGTAATCCGCGCCGTAAGCCAGCGCGCCACCTAGAACCAACTTAGAGGCGTCCATTGCCTTAGCTCCTTATAGCAATTGGCAGGTCGGGCGCCATGCCCGACCCGCGTCAACCAATAGCTATTATCAGGGATTAGTTGCCCTGAGTGGTACGGCGCACCCGATCTACCTCATATAGGGCGATACCGGTGGCCACGGCCGCGTTGAGACTTTCGACGGCGGCACGGATGTTAATCGAGGCGATTTCGTCGCAGGTCTCACGCACTAGGCGCGAGAGGCCCTTGCCTTCAGCCCCAGTTACCAGCACTAGCGGCTGGTCAGCCAGGTTTAGGTTATCGACGCTAACGCTGGCGTTACCGTCTAGACCCACCACAAAGCAGCCGCGCGCTTTGAAGGCTTCTAACGTGCGCACCAGGTTGGTTTCTTTAGCTACCGGCACGCGCGCAGCGGCGCCAGCACTCACCTTCCACACGGTGGCGTTAACGTCTGCGCTGCGACGCTGCGGGATGATGACGCCGTCGGCCCCAAAAGCACCCGCGCTACGCAGCACCGCCCCCAGGTTGTGGGGATCGGTAACCTGGTCTAGGGCGATAAATAGGGGTTTGCGGCCGGTGGCGCTGACACGGTCTAGTAGCTCTAGGGCGTCAGCATAGTCGTAGGCGGCAATTTCCATGGCCACACCCTGGTGCACGGCGCCCTGGGTGAGGGCTTCTAGCTCCAGCTTGGTGACCTCAAATACGGGCGCGCCCTCCAGGGTGGCGCGGCGTACCACAGCCCCTAGGCGGTCGTCGTTTTCAGCGGATACCGCCATGAATACGCGCGTGACAGGTACGCGAGCGCGGGCCGCCTCGGCGCAGGCGTTGCGGCCACAAATAATTTCGTGGTCTGCGGGCACCGCAATGCGGTTGCGGATCTTTTCTAGTTGACGTTCACGGGTGGGCTGAGCTGCAGCGGCTTTAGCCTCAGCGCGCAGCTTGGCCTTGTGTTTAGGGTGGTAAGGGCGATCTTCTGCCTTAGGGGTGGGTCCGCGCCCTTCTAGGGCCTTGCGGCGGTGCCCACCAGTGCCAACCTGGGGGCCTTTTTTACTACCAGGACGACGGCGAGCGCCGTGGGGACGGTCATTTCCAGGCATGGGATTCCTTATCTATCAGCCCAGGTGCCAGCGGGCACCGGTAGGTGAGTCTTCAACCACGACCCCGGCACTAGCCAAGGCGTCACGGATAGCGTCAGCGCGGCCCCAGTCTTTTTCTTTGCGAGCACTAGCGCGTTGCTCTAGTAGGTTTTCCACCAGGTTACCTAGGGCAGCTAGGGCCGCATTGTCTGCGTTTTCCTCGCTGGCGCCAGCGCGGGCCCAAACCGGTGAAAGTGGATCTAGCCCCAAAATATCAAGCATTACCCGTAGCTGGTTGGCGGCTTCAGCTACCTGCGTAGCTTCACCCTGTCCGGCTTCGGCTTCAGTTAGGGCCACGTTTAGGCGCTTAAGGGCGGCGTGGATTTGGGTCATGGCCCCAGCTAGGTTGAGGTCATCATCCATGGCGGCGCGGAACTCACTAGTGACGGCTACCTGCGCTAAATCAACTTCAGCTAGATCAGGAGCCAGTTTCACGGCGCGTGCCAGGGCCCCGCTAAAGCGGTCCCACAGGGCTTGGGCGTCTTCTAGGGTGTCGGGGCTGAATTCCACTGTGGAGCGGTGGTGAGTGGTGCCGATAACCAGTCGTAAAGCTGGAGCTGAGTACTGTTTGAGTAGCTCGGAGACAACCAGGGAGTTGCCCAGGGACTTGCTCATTTTTTCGCCTTTAATGGTCACCCAGGCGTTGTGTACCCAGATGCGCACAAAAGGCCAGCCGGCGCCGTGGGATTGGGCCTGCTCATTCTCATGGTGGGGGAAGCGCAGGTCAATGCCGCCGCCGTGGATGTCGAAAGTGTCGCCCAGGTAGCGTCGGCTCATGGCCGAGCATTCTAGGTGCCAGCCGGGGCGGCCGCGCCCCCAGGGGGTGTCCCAGGAGGCGTCGGCAGGTTCGCTTGGTTTAGCGGCTTTCCACAGGGCAAAGTCGCGTGGGTCGCGCTTGTCAGCCTCGACGGCGTCGTCAATTTGGGATTCATCCTCAGTTGAACGCAGCTGGTCTAGGCTTTGGTTGGTTAGTGAGCCGTAGTCGGGCAGGGAACGCACTGAGAAGTAGACGTTGCCGGGGCTACCCACATAGGCGTGACCGGCGTCGATCAGGCGCTGCACCAGGTCGATCATGTCCGGTACGTGTCCGGTGGCGTGGGGCTCGTAGGTGGGGTCTTTAACCCCTAGGGCCTGGTAGGCTGCGGAAAATTCACGCTCATAGCGGTAGGCCCAAGCCCACCAGGGGGCGCCGGCCTGCGCGGATTTAGCCAGGATTTTGTCGTCAATGTCGGTTACGTTGCGTACTAGCACTACTTCCTGGCCGCAGTACTCTAGCCAGCGGGTTAGTACGTCAAAAGCAATGGCTGAGCGCATATGCCCAATATGGGGGCTGCCCTGCACGGTGGCACCACACAGGTAGATCGTGACCTTACCGGGGGTAACCGTAGGGGCTAGCGACACGAGGGCGTGGCTGGCCGAATCATACAGTTTCAGGGAGGGTTCACTCTTGAGGGTACTCACCCTATAAGGCTACCCGAAACCCTAAAATAATAGTTTTAGGCGGGCGTATTGGTGTAAACCAGGGCGCTGGCAATTGCCATTAGGCCCTCAGCGCGCCCTAGGAAACCTAGGTGGTCGGTGGTGGTGGCGCTCATTTGTACGTCAGCTCCGGCTGCTTGGCTCAGCGCCGCATTGGCCTGGGCAATTCGGCCTGCTACGCGCGGACGCTGGCCAACTAGCTGCACGCTCACATTGCCTATCTCGTAGCCGGCAGCGCGTACACGCCGGGCAGCTTCGCCTAGTAAGGTGGCGCCGGATGCGCCTTTAAACTCAGGGCGGTCCACCCCGAAATTACTGCCTAAATCACCTAGCCCGGCGGCTGCGAACAGGGCGTCAGCACAGGCGTGGGCGACGACGTCGCCGTCAGAATGCCCAGCTAAGCCGGTCACCCCCGGCCATTCCAGGCAGGCCAGGTGCATGGGCACCCCCGAGCCTTCAGGCGCAAAAGCATGCACATCCATGCCGATACCGGTGCGAGGTAGCAAAAATTGCGCCATGGCTACTCCTTAAAGATTAGCTAGATTTTGGCTTACGCATACTTGCGCTAGCGCTAAATCAATGGGGGTGGTGATCTTAAAACTGAGGGGATCTCCGGGCACAACCACCACCGGGTAGCCGGCCTGTTCAGCTAGGCCTGCGTCATCTGAGGCGGCACTGGATTCACTGGCTGCCGCCTGGGCTCCGAGCTGGTGGGAGCGCAAAATGGTTTCGCGTTCAAAGCCTTGCGGGGTTTGCACGGCCCGCAGCCGACGGCGATCTACGGTTTCGCGTACCGGCTCAACTTGGGTGGGGGCACAGAGCGGCGCATTTGCGGGTGCTGCCGTGGCACCTGCGGCTGGCGTAGCCGCGATCTCACCCTGAGGGCGGGCGGGGCCTACCGCTTTGATCGTGTCAGTGACCGGCAGGGCTGGAATCACTGCCGGGTTACCTGCACGTACGGCGTCGATCACGCGGGCAATAGCGGCGGGCGGGGTTAAGCAACGGGCGGCGTCGTGAATTAAAACCACATCTGCCTGCGGCGCTAGCTCAACCGCAGCAGTCAAACCGTTGGCCACGCTGGCCTGGCGCGAAACATCCGAGCCGGCCACAACCACTAAATTGTCAAAATCAGCCAGTTCAGCCTGGAAGATTTCTAGATAATCAGCCGGGGCGGTAACCACCACCGCATCCACCTGCGGGCAGGCGAACAATCCGGCCGCTGCGCGACGCACCAAGCTCTGGCCAGCTAGCTCCACCAAAGCCTTGGGGCCCTGGCAACCCAGGCGGGTGCCCGAGCCTGCCGCAGTTAAAACCGCAACGCAAGCACTCATTGGGATATAAACGCGCTTATCACTCAGCTAGGACTTCATCCAGAGTCTGCTCGGCGGCGGCTTCTTCAACCTTCTGCGCCAATGCCAGCTCTGAAACCAAAATCTGACGCGCCTTGGCAAGCATACGCTTTTCGCCGGCGCTCAGGCCTCGATCAGTATCGCGACGCGAGAGGTCACGTACCACTTCAGCGACCTTAAGTACGTCCCCGGAAGCAATCTTTTCCTGATTTGCCTTATAGCGACGTGACCAGTTGGTTGGCTCTTCTACCTGCTCAGTGCGTAGCACTTCAAAAACGTTTTCTAGACCGGCCTGGTCTACTACGTCCCTAACACCAATTTCTTCAACGTTTTCAGCAGGGACCATAATGGTTAGATCTCCCTGCGCCACCTCAAGCGTGAGGTACACCCGCGTTTCCCCACGAACCTTGCGATCCTGAATTTTAATAATTCGGGCCGCACCATGGTGGGGGTAGACCACTGTCTCGCCAACTTTAAAGGTCATGAACACACTCCGGGCTAATACAACTGGTTTATATTCTACCAGCCGGCACATTAATTTTACGCTCGCCCGTGCAACATGTAGTCCACTCCACGCCTAAACTTATATGCATAACATAACCAATCGCCATAGGGCAGTGTGTCTAGTTGCTAACGCATCAGCTGGCGCTGGTTACCAAAACCAAAATAAGACGACTGTGGGGCGAGCGCTTTTCACACTCGCCCCACAGTTATGTAGCTATCTGCAGCTATTACTAGCTGTTAGCAACCAAAAAGTTAACTAGTTATAAAACTAGCTCACTTGCCCTGGTTAGCAACAGCAGCGATCTTAGCCTCAGCCTCGGGGTCTAGGTAGCGACCACCCTTCTTGATGGGCTTGAGGGTCTCTTCGTCGAGCTCATAAACCAGCGGAATACCGGTGGGGATGTTGACGCCGGCGATGTCCTCGTCGGAGATCTCGTCCAGGTGCTTGACGATGGCGCGCAGGGAGTTACCGTGGGCGGCGATCATGACGGTCTTGCCGGTCTTGATCTCGGGAACGATGGTGGATTCCCAGTAAGGCAGCAGACGGGCGATGACGTCCTTGAGGCACTCGGTGGCGGGTACCGGCTCGCCGGCGTAACGCGGGTCAGTGTCTTGGCTGAACTCGCTACCAGCCTCGATGGCCGGCGGCGGCACATCGTAGGAACGACGCCAGAGCATGAACTGCTCGTCGCCGTACTCGTCGCGGATTTCCTTCTTGTTCTTGCCCTGCAGAGCGCCGTAGTGACGCTCGTTTAGACGCCAGTTGCGCTCAACCGGGATCCAGTGACGGTCAGCGGAGTCTAGAGCTAGGTTCGCGGTCATGATGGCGCGGCGCAGCATGGAGGTAAATAGCTTGTCCGGTAGAACACCGGCCTCCTTTAGCAGCTCGCCACCATGCACGGCCTCGGCCTTGCCTTTGTCCGAGAGGGCCACGTCAACCCAACCGGTGAATAGGTTCTTTGCATTCCATTCGCTCTCGCCGTGGCGGAGCAGTACGAGGGTGTAAGCCATGAAAGCTATTTTGCCAGCACTCGCACGCTTTTGCGAGAGCTAAAGCACCCAAACAAGACCTTAGTCACAGCCCGATGGGCCGCAAACACCGGCTAGCGCCCCTATACGCCGTCGTCGCTGACCGGCATCGCTGACCGGCGGCGCCAACGCTAGCCCACAGCGTCAATGCAGACCCGCAGCGTCAATGCAGACCCGGCGCCGTCGTCGTCAGTAACTAAAGCCCTAGAGCGCCACCCGCATCAATCCCTCCCTGCCACTACAGACTCCCCCACAGGCACCACAGCAATAAGTCGCAAATAAAAGTGCCCGCACAGTAAAAACTGTACGAGCACTTCGAGCTATAAAACCTAGACGTCAGCGCAACCAATATCGCAGCAGTTTATTTACCGCAGTTTTATTGGCACTTACCTGACAGGTGCCTATAAAACACCTGCTTGAATTTAATTATTCAGTTAAGCGTAGTTGAGCTGACGCTAAATTAATCAGCGACCCTGCTCAGCTAGGTAAGCCTGGCGGATCTCAGCAGAGACGCGACCACGGTCAGAAACCTGGAAACCGTGCTCCTTGGCCCATTCGCGCATGCGGCGGGACTCGCTGTTAGAAACGGCCGGGGTGGTGGTGCGACGACGGCCGTTGCGGGCACGGCGCGCATAGTTAATCCACTCCTGTAGGTCAGCGCGTAGACGGCTAGCGTTTTCGGAGTTTAGGTCGATGACGTAGTTAACGCCGTCTAGAGCGAAGTTAACGGTCTCTGCAGCACTAGAGCCGTCAATGTCGTCGATGAGAATGGTCTCCACACGCTGTGCCATGGATTTTCCTTCCGAGTATTTATGGTTGCGGACTTGTGTCCGTGATTTATTAAATTGTTACGGAAGTTATTTAACCTTGATTGCTCTCACTTTGCAAGCTACGACTATCAAGTGATCTATATTTTTGAACACAGAGGCCACCAGCTAACTTGCAGCAAGGTTTCAGTTTGGTTGCGCACAAAGTAGACTCAGAGGCCTTTATAGACCTGCGAGCGTCTAAAATCGCAGCTATCCACCATTTTGATCCTGATATATGAGACAGAAGAATGTAGATCGGAATACGAACCGGCATATAGCTTCCAAGTTCTCACCCAGAGACTAACTACAACGCAGCGCGCCAGAGCCATTAACTTTGAAAGAGTGTGCACAAAGCTCGCACGATACCTAGGAAAAATCCAAGCCGAGCCAACCATCTATGGATTAGCTGTGAAATATTCTCGCACTTCATAGCAAGTTTTAGACGCGCGTTAAGAATTTATTTGCATGTTAGCAAGGCTGTTAGCGTACGCCTGTTTCAAGTCAACCCAGCAACGCGTCGGGCAAGCTTTGCCGGAAATTTGCCATACACAAACCGGGTAGACGGTGGCAATTTAGCCACCCCACAGCCACAGAAGTCCCCTAAAACCCCGCAAAACGTAACGCAAGCCACATTTAAATATGTTTTCCGTTCCGTGCGTGACCTACCGCATACATTTTTGTCTATCAACAAGTAGCGCCCGACGCGATTAATCAGTTATGATTTTCGACCGTAGCCGCTTTGCGGTTTGCTAGGAGGATTCGCCTAGTGGCCTATGGCGCACGCTTGGAAAGCGTGTTGGGTGCAAG
>ERZ773050.55-NODE-55-length-70227-cov-8.436071_pt1 | contig 70227 bp, 52 predicted proteins | sample MGYA00580632_ERZ773050 | MGnify/ENA primary metagenome ERZ773050 (study PRJEB29015, sample SAMEA2738123) | human oral metagenome | biome: human oral; feature: human-associated habitat; material: saliva | place: China | collected 2166 ... | reverse complement strand
GCTGCTGATTTTGGCTAATCACCGCGCTGTCGCTGCTGGCGATACGTTGCTCCAATGTGCTAAGCTCATTCTGCAGCCGCAACCTATCAACTGGGCTGGCTTCTGGCAGTTGTTTTTCGATTTCGGCTTTTCGATTTTTCAATTCCTGCAAATTCGTTTCTAGCCGATTTTTGGTTTGCTGATTAAAATTCAGTTGCTGCTGGTAGTTGTTGATATTGCCGCTCAAAGTCTGCTGACGCGCGTTTTTTAGCGCCGCCTGCGAGCTGGCAAATTCACGCAAAATCGCCTTGGTATCAATAGAAAGTTCAGCCGAATTGATGACGTCATCAGTGCTGCCGCCGCTAGCTAAACGCCGCAAAATATCGCGCTCGACGCGGGCTGTATTTAGGCTTTGGGTGGTGGCAGCTAAGTCTTTTTCCGCCACGGTTTTATCGAGCTGAACCAAAACGTCGCCCTTCTTCACGGCTTGCCCTTCGCGCACTTTGATTTCCGTCACCACGCCCGAAACGGCCGGCTGGATAATCTTGGTACTGCCTTCGGTCGAGACTTTGCCGCTGGCGACCGCCACGATGTCGAGCTTGCCAAAATACGACCAAGCCAACGCCACCGCAATCAGCAAGGTGACTAAATAAATCACAATTTGCCCGAGCGGCGCAGCTGGTTTTTCGATAATTTCTTCGGCGGCTGGCAAAAATTCATATTGTAAATCATTTACATTTTTTGAAAATTTCATGCCTCGACTCCAAACTGTTGACGATACAAATGCGCGTACAAACCGCCGCGTTTTAGCAACGTGCTCGGCGCGCCGTATTCGACTAATTGCCCGCGGTCAATCGCCATAATTTTGTCGACCGATTTGAGCGTCGACAAACGATGCGCGATGATAATCACCGTACGCCCAGCGACGATTTGCTTCATGTTTTGCTGGATAATATTTTCCGATTCATAATCAAGCGCCGACGTCGCTTCATCAAAAATCAAAATTTTCGGATCGTGCAATAGGGCGCGAGCGATGGCGATGCGCTGTTTTTGCCCGCCGCTTAAACCCTCGCCTTTTTCGCCGACCGACGTATCGTAACTTTCCGTGAGTTCAGTGATAAATTCGTGCGCGCCAGCGATTTTGGCAACGCGAACAACTTCTTCCATGCTAGCGCTCGGTCTGTGCACCGCGATGTTGTCGCGAATAGAGGCGTTAAACAAAAAATTTTCCTGCAAGACAACGCCAATTTGCCGGCGCAGCCAAGCCGGGTCGGTGGTGGCGATATCGACGCCGTCGATCAAAATCTTGCCGGATTCTGGCACATATAATCTTTGCAATAATTTCGAGATGGTGCTTTTGCCCGAACCGCTGCGCCCGACCACGCCGATCACCGAACCGGGACGAATGCCAAACGATACATCGCGCACCACCTCGGGGCTGTCTGGACTGTAGCGAAAACGAACATTTTCAAATCGCACGTCGCCTTTTATCGCCGGCAGCCGCGACTTGCTCGGGTCAAGCGTCGGCTCTGGTTTGGTGTTGAAAATATCGCCCAGCCGCTTCATCGAAATCCCAGTTTGCTGAAAATCTTGCCACGATTGCACCAGGCGCAACACCGGCCCGCTGACTCGACCGCTCAACATGCGAAAGGCAATCAGCCCGCCGATCGTCAAACTGCCCGCCATCACCATATGTGCGCCCGCCCACAAAATCGCAATGTCAAAAACTTTCTGAATCAATTGCCCGAACGCGCCAGCATTGCCAGACAGCAGCTGCGTTTTGTAATTTGCCCGCACATAATTACTAAGGCGCCCTTCCCAATTTTTCTGCAGCTGCGGCTCGAGTGCAAAAGATTTGATGGTTTGCGCGCCGCTGATAGACTCCACCAAATACGACTGCGCGTCGGCGCCGGTGTTAAATTTTTCGTCCAAACGGCTGCGCAACATCGGCGTAATAATCGCTGAAAGCAGCGCAAAAACTGGCAAACTCGCTAGGACCAACCACGTCAAATTCGGGCTATAAAACCACATCACCGCGATGTAAACGAACATAAAACTGATGTCGATAACCGTCGTCATCGGCGTGCCGGTTAAGAAGCTGCGAATTTTCTCCAGCTCCAAAACGCGCGCCGTAGTGTCGCCGACGCGCCGAGTTTCAAAATAGCGTAGCGGCAGCGCAAACAAATGCCGAAACAGCCGCGAGCTCAAAATCACATCAATACGGCTGGTGGTGTGGGTGAAAATATAGTTGCGCGCGATACCGAGCAGCGTCTCAAAAATCGCGATAATCACCAGCCCGCCGACGATTACATCCAGCGTCGAAACACTGTGATGGCTCAAGGCTTTGTCGATAACAACCTGCATGAGAATCGGCGTAAAAATGCCAATAATTTGCACGATCAATGCCGCCAGTAACACCTGCAGCAGCGGCTTTTTGTATCTTAGAATTGTTGGAATAAACCATTTGAGGTTGAATTTGCGATCGGTTTCTTGCCAAAATCGCGGCACAAAAAGCAGCACTTTGCCCGTCCAATTTTTCTGAAATTCTTCGGCGGAAATTACTTTGGGCGGCGTGCCACCCGGCATCAACATCAGCATTTTGCCCTCAACAATTTGCGCTAGGATGGCGTACTTTTCTTTCTCGAGCCCGACGACTGCCGGCAGCGGCAGCTTGGCTAATTTGCTGTATTTTACGGTCGCAGCGCGGGCTTTGAGCTTGAGAGATTTGGCGGCGCGCAGCATGTCGCCTTCGCTCATGCCCTCATGCGAGTCAATCGCGAGAGCATGCACAATCTGCTCCGGATCGGCGGGAATGCCGTGGAAGTGAGCGATGTTAATGAAGCAAAACAGTCCAGGGTCGGTTGCCATAGACTGCTTTTCCTGCGACGCGCCAACCTTAATACCCGCTCGACCATCCGAGTTTTTTGCGCCGCGTTTGTCATTGAACGATTTACCATGCTTCACTTGAGTGCCCTCTAATTGCCTACAACTATAACAGGCGCGGTCGATAATTCAAAGCTTAAGCGTGGGTAAAACGATAGCTCTAGAAAAGTTTTTGTATAATTGTAAATAAGTCATGCGATTAACATAGGAAGAGATAGTGCGCGAAAAATTAACCAAAAACTCGTACATCGGCGAAGTATTTTATCTAGACAGCTCCACAGGAAAAATAGTAGCCCAAGGGCACGGTCATTTAGATATTTCTAAACTGAAACTAAAGGCTAGCATGTCGGTCGTTGAGCCGGGCAACTTCAAAAGCATACTTGTTGTTATAAAAACACCAGACGGCTATATAGCTCCTTTCGCGTCCTACAAGCAAACTTTGCTTGGCGGCGAGGCGCGCGGCGTTTCATACGATATTCGCGCTTATTTGCATTGGTCAATTAGCCGCGGCATCACTTTTATACTTCGCGCCGCTGCGCCGTCAGCTAGCATAACTATTCATGCTCAACATATTCCAGACAGCATCCATTCAATTGTCAACACAACTGGCACATATGAGCGCCTGACCAAGTCTGCACTGTCAAAAAAATTAGAATCCGCAACCTACAAAAGTATCGACGTGAATAATTTCGCCGGCTATTCAATCCGTCGACACAGCGAACGGGTGCGTGATAAAAATGACGCACGGCTCGCTACATTATTAAAATATCAATTCGAGTGCAGCGACAAACCGCTGGCATTTGTAGATTTGGGTAAAATTTTACTAGCCTTTAAGCTCTACTGGATTTGTTACTTTGACCAAATAGATTGTCAGATAGATTCCATAAAACTCGGTGACGATATTTCCCTGTATCTAGCTAAAAACCACCTGTACGCCATGGATTCTGGCGCTTCGGAATACCGAGCAATTTTACAAATCAACCGCGAGCTGCATTCAAAAAACCTGGCGAAAATGACTTATTATTTTTTAAACCCAAAACGCAACAAACGCTTGGGCGCCACTAGCAAACTTGGTCTAGCTTTTGCGCGAATCACAGATTATAGATTTAGCGAAAGTTCAGAAGTATTTTTCATGGATGTAACTAGCCTAATTTTTGCTTTGCAAAGTTTCGCCGAAGCGGTTGCTGAACGAGAATTTAAGCGAATCAACAAACACAACAAACAAGCCAATTGCGAGTCTATTCAAAAAGTCATCGCCGCAATTAAAGCAATCGAAACGGAGATAACTAGCGACGTACGTGACTTTTACCTACGCTCCGAGGCAGAAATATATACGTTGATGACCAGACCAACTTTTATGAAATCTCTAAAAATCGCGCTGGATAAATTAGACATCGACATGAGCGATTATAAATCTCTTCTGAAATCCATCAATTCGGCGCGCCGCCAAGTAGTTCATAGCGAAGGCTATGACGTAGAATTTTTATTGAACTTATTGACAAACACAGTTACTCAAGACAATCTCAGAGGAAAGGACGCGGACTCCCACCCAAAAATCATACGCAAAAATAGCGAAATCAACGAACTATACAAACTACTTCGTTTGATGATAAAACGATTTTTCGACACATTTTGATCAACGCTGCGCCAAGCAAAATACCAACACGTACATTACACTGTTGGCACAGTCCAATACTCTTGAACGATTGAGCGAACTTGAGACGGCTGTTCGGACAGCGCCTGCTCCCATGTCATGCCAGTATCGTTCTGGAACGACGCCATTGCCTGAATGAGGCTTTCGATTTGCGTGTGAGTGATTACGTTTCCGTCGGTAGACTTGAAGGTCTCAATCTTGTACGCGTCTCCGTTATACCAAGAGTCAATCGTAATCGCATCAAGTGATCCAGGCATGCGAACGCGCAGACTGCTGTTGACTCTTTCGAATACCACATCAACAGATTCATGACCTAGACGAATCTCATCAGCTAGACCGTTTGCTTCTTCAATTACATCTTCCCCATCCCCCTTGCTGAAGACGTAGACGTCGTTACCTTCGCCGCCTTCGAGGCGATCGTTGCCGGTGCCACCAACCAGGGTGTCATTGCCAGCGTTGCCTTCAAGAGTGTCGTTGCCGGTGCCACCGTAGAGGGTGTCGTTGCCAGCGTTGCCCCATAGGGTGTCGTCGCCGGCGTCGCCGTAGAGCAGGTCATTGGCAATGCTGCCGGTGATGAAGTCATCACCACCGAGACCGCGGAATATGATGGCGGATTGGTCGCTAGCGTAGTATGTGTCGCCACTTTCGGTGCCAGACATGTTGTGGGCTTTGTCGTGGATATCTTCTAGTGTCCATACGGTGCCATCGGCAAAGGTGACTTTCTCTATTTGCTGGTAAGGAGCGTCTTCATGTCCATAGTTACTGTAGTCAAAGTAGCCAAAGTGTCGGTAGACAGTAATTTTATCATTGGTGTTTTTAATAGACAGTTCAAGATTAGCGTTACTACCACCGACAACTTTGGCGATGACATCGTCTGGTTTTATGCCGGCGCCGAATTGAATGGTGTCCGAACCGTTTGCTTCTTCAATTACATCTTCCCCATCTCCCTTGTTGAAGACGTAGACGTCGTCGCCTTCGCCGCCTACGAGATAGTCTTTGCCCTCACCGCCAATGAGGGTGTCATTGCCAACGCCGCCCCAAAGATAGTCGTCACCGGCGTCGCCGTAGAGGAGATCGTTAGCAATACCGCCGACGAGACTATCGTTTCCAGCTAAGCCGTGTAATGTGGTAGCAGATTTATCCAGGGCGCGCATGTTATCTTCTTTGTCAGTGCCAGACATGTTGTGGGCTCTGTCATGAATGGTTTCGAGATCCCAGATGGTGCCGTCGGCAAAGACGACTTTTTCTATTTGGTAGTTAGGAGTTTCTTGGTAGCTGTTGTAGTAGTTGTAGCCAAAGTGTTGACGTACGGTTATCTTGTCATCTGTGCCTTTTATGGATAGCTCAAGGTTTACATAGCTGCTATCTTTATCTTGCACTACTTTGGCGACTATGTCATCTGGCGAGATTCCTTCGCCGAACTGAATAGTGTCTATGCCGCTCGTATCCACAACCGTGTCCAAGCCATCCCCCTTGCTGAAGACGTAGACGTCGTTACCTTCGCCGCCTTCGAGGCGATCGTTGCCGGTGCCACCAACCAGGGTGTCATTGCCAGCGTTGCCTTCAAGAGTGTCGTTGCCGGTGCCACCGTAGAGGGTGTCGTTGCCAGCGTTGCCCCATAGGGTGTCGTCGCCGCCGTCGCCGTCTATCAAAGTATACAAATCACCCACACTGAGCGATTCTCCATTGGCCGTACCGCGTAAAACTTGTTCGCCAGCAAAATCAATAATACGACCATACTCCGCAGATTTACCAGCATAATAACCTCGCAAAACAGCAAACTCTTTACTACTCTTTAATCCATAATATTTCATCGCCCGCGCAAATTCGCCCAATAAGCCAGAGCCAGCAACAGGATCTTGAGCAATAGCGGCATCTATAGCTTGTTTAGCTTTCTCAAATGAAATCTCATCATTGTCATCAGCCACGCTATTCACTATATCTTTCAACTGCGCCTGAGAAATCAACGATACATACACAACTTCAAACAACTTAGTGTACGAAGATTTTAGCAAGGGTGCCGAGTTGGCATTTGGCGAACCTTGAAATTCTGCACCAAAAAATTTCTCCAATACAGCCAATTTCCGGGCATCAAACGCATCGCCGCGACTCTTTGGATCAACAGAATCCGCCCCTGCCCAGTGCGTCAAAATATCCTCAGTCAACGCCTCACGTTTTGCGACATCCTTTTCTGTAATAAATTGCTCAACCAAGCTACGCAAAGAACCGGATTTATCCTGCATTATCGCTTTATGCAGTGAGCCAACATTTCCTGCTCCCTGTACGTTTGGCAATAGCGCAACGCCATCAGAAATCTTTATCGGCGACGAATCTACCGAATGTACTGGATTACGATTTAGTAGGTATTCCCCAACTGCCCGAGAACTGCCATCTGCCAAGGTAAACGTTCCTGTCCGCACTTGGATGTTATTAGCACCGTCGGTCACGCCAGTGTTGCTATACGACAAGCCGATGGACACGATCCCCAGATCAACCAATCGCCTTAACTCGCCAGCAGAAGCAATACCATCGCCATCAGAATCTTGCCAAATCCGCAGCAGCGTATATATTGCATCATTACTGTCGATCTTGCCGTCCTTATTATCGTCATACTCTGCCAAGGCAGAAAAACCGCTCGACGCCAACGTCTTACCATCCTTCATTAAAGTACGGTCACCAAACAGTTCGTTACCGCCATTAATTACCCCGTCGCCATTTTTATCATACGCCAGCAAACCTTCTTTGGCACTGACCCACGAGGTTTTTTCAGCGAAGCCATTATTATCCAAATCAAAGAAAGCGTTTGATTCTTCAAGTGAAACTGTCGTTATCCCATCGCCATCCAAGTCAAACACCAACGGATCAATGCGGCGGTTCTGTTCGGCTTGGGCTTTCTGGAAAATAACCTCAATATCTTTATATTCTCCACTCGAGAACATCCTTTCAAACTCTTTCAGTACGTAGTTTGCATAGCCAATCTGAGCGTCCGTATAGCTGTATTCAGCTTTGCCATACTCTTTTGCTGGAGGATTACCAGGCATACCTTCATATCTACCTGATCTATGTTCTTTCCATTTATAGAAAGGTAATTTATTGGTCAGTAATGACTCCTTATAATTACCTTCTCTTTTAGCTACTTCAATAACTTTGATAGCCCCTATAAGCTTCTGAACCTTGTCTTCGTCTAACTTATTAGCTAAACCAGCAGCATTCTCCTCTACTGTGTCTGTTACTTCGCCAGTTGTCCTGTCTATTAGAGTGTCAAGCATATGATACCTTGCAATACCCGAACCACCCCCGCCGCCAAAGAATCCTGCGTATGCCAGCATAGTACTCCTATACTCATCTCCGTCTTTTAGACCCTTTTGAATGTTCTTTATTTTAGCAAGATAATCAACATTGCGATTCTTGCCCGTAAGGCTATAGACCTTATACATAAGCATAGTTGTTAACGCCTTGAGGTTCACCGATTGAGCTCGCACTCCACTCAATGCATCGACGTGATAAACTTGCCTGCCCAGTCTCATGCCGTAATTACCAGTAAGATCTCCAGAATTAATATGATTCGTTGAATTATACTTATATCCATTATCCCATATTTCAATATCCCAAGTGTTCTGACCTATACCAACGCCATTAAAGGTTACTGACTTTACCCCTATATCACCACTTTCCATATCAGAAGTTACGTATGTCATATACTGAGCCAACCCGCCACCTAGCGAGTGTCCAGTAAAGCTAACATTACTATTCTGATTGAGAGCCTTGAACATAGCATCTTTAGTCTCGTAACATACTGGACCGTGTTCATTTAAAGTGTTAAACACAAAGTCTTTTGCTTGTTGAAATTGGCGAATAAATACCTGTGGAACGAAAGACGCTATTTGTATGTCCGTGCCCCAATCTTTTATATTATTAGTACCACGAAAGGCAAACACTATCTCACCTGTTTCGGGGTTTTGAAAAGCAGTGCAAGAAAAGGGGATAGAGCGAGTAACAACTTCCTTTCGTTTATATCCGCGATAATTTACGACTTTCACTTCACTGACACTAGACGGGGATTGGGCTATAACCTTCCAGGAGCGAAGTGGATTAGAAGGATCTTGGAGGGCAGAGAGTTCGGGGTCTGATAGCTTGAGATTATTAGAAAAGAGCTTTTTATCTATAATATAACCAACGCTTTTACCTTCTGCCTCCTTCGTAAAATCACCATAGGATAATGCACTAAGATTTAGATAATTTATAGTTGAAACCATTATTCACCCCTTCCTATTTCTGTCATTTTAGACAGTTTTTTATATTATCGTACGAATAGTTGAATGGTTTATAATAAGTAGTCTCGCACTTTTTAGTTTTACCATGCTTGGTGCTTATAGAGTAATTTATATCTAGATTATGTATATTACTATCACGGATAGCTGAAGTAATGCGATTCGCATCATTCACCATATCGTCTACAGAGGTATCGCTTTCCAAGCCTTTATAAGATAGCTCGACGGTATATGACAAACCATGATCTTGCTTTATAATGCTTTCCATCTTCGGATTATCTGGGCGTGCGGTATCTGCCAATGGTTCTGCCAAATAGATTTCTACCGAAGCGTTAACTTTCCACTTTGAACTTGAAGCATTTTGCTGGGCTATTTTGTTTAGGCGGGCGGTCTCGCGCTGAGACCAGATTTTTGCAGTGTATTGATCAGAAAAACTATCTCTATTTTCTGCTTTTATAATACGAAACATCATACTTTTGTCGTCAGTCGGATAAGCATCAGCCTCCCAAGTGCCGAGGACGTCCAGCCCACCACCGCTAAGCTTTGGACGACCCACTTCAAAATCTTTGTTGTATTTATTGTGTAAATAAATAGCCATTTTATTTTTAGTTTCAGACACCGCCTCTTCATTTTTGATATATATATTCAATGCAGCCGCCACCGTCACCAACAAAATAAAACCTATGCTTAGTATCATCAATACAAGCTTTTTCACTTTTTTAGAATCATTATTATCTTGTGTAGCATTTCTAGTTTTAGATTTTTTAGTTACAACCATCCCACTTATCATTCTTCATGTTACTGCCTTGTTTTTATTTTATCTTAAACATAAGCCTAATACAACACTCTAGTGGTCTTATTGGGAAAAGTAAATCTGAGGTTAGTAACTGTTTTGAAATTAGTGTCAGATAAAATTTGACGAGGGTTAGAATGATCTTGGAGGGCAGAGAGTTCTGGACTGTTAAGGTCTTTTTCTGAAATGACTTTATCTTCTATGAGCTGGGCTATGTCTTTTCCTATTGATAATTTATCAATATCTAAATAAGCTATTGCACTTAGATTTAAATATTCTAGCATATTTAATGCCATATTATTCCCCTATTTTATTAATACAATCATTTAAGTCTTTTTCGGACCCCAAATCTTTTTTATCTAGAAAAATTGTACATCTGCCAGTTGAACGGCTTTTGCTATTTGTGTTTATTTTTACACTATACACACCCTCTTCTCTCAATTTCTCTACAATTTTAAATATGTAAGAGGCCTTTTGGCTGTCGTTTGGGGCGTCTATTATTAATCTATACAGGAAGCCTTTGTCCTTGGTTTTATTGTCCTCATACTTAGACTGTTTATTCACAGAATCTACCAAATCTTCAGATAAGACAATTTCTGCCCGTGCACTATCTGCTTTATAGCCATTGCTGCTACTGGTATTAACTTCTTTTACTATAGCTTCTAGCTCCTTACTGGCTTGGACTGACCAGATGGCAGCGATGTATTGGTCGCTACAACTTGATGGGCCAAAAGTCCCATCACTAGCTGGGGTACAGCCTACATCGAACTTTAACTTCTGATTTGATATAGGATGAGCTTCAGACCTCCATGAGCCAGTTACTCCAAAGCCCCCGTTCTCATAATTAGGCTTACTTATATTAAAATCTTCGCTATATTTGCCGGAAAGATATTGTTGCATTTGCTGTTTTGCCTCACCGGACGAAGATATCTGCAATAGCGACTCTAGATATAGGTTCAAGATAACAAACAATATAACCACAACGACAACTACGGAAGCTAGTGTAATAATTTTCCTCTTATATAGGCCAGGTGATTTGTTTTTATTTTGCTTACTACTTTTTGACCTATTGACTCCAGTCATACCACCTTAATCACTTGCATGTTAAACAATTAATGCTCTGCTTTCATTTTACCTCAAGCTTTATAACCAAACAAGCACATAGCAGAGAAGAGGTCCATTAACCTAAACCAGAACATCCCGTAAACTTAGGAGTGAATAGCAACTAAGTGAAAGGAGATGTTCCTAATGTCTACCATACCAAAGTTTGCCAGTAACAAGAAATACTGGCAAATCCTTAACAAACTAGTCTTCGGCGATGAGGTATCTTGTCCTCGCTGCCATGCGGGTCTTCATGAAAACTATTGCAACAAATATCTGTGGTGTAAACTGTGCCGCTTGTTTAGAATGGATAGCAAGAGCTAACCAGCCAGAACTGTTCGCCAGTCCAATAGCATTCCTGCGGTTTACTATGGCTTACGGGTTAGTTGGGTAAACTCTAATACCTAATTTATTTGAATAAGCAGTTATTTTATGATATAATTCACTTATCTGTAGCAAGAACAAAATGCAGCAGCGCACCTATTGAGAAAGGTCAATTATGACTATTAATTTCGCAAAACTAGAAAGTCTACTTCCAAAGAAGATAGAATTATCATCAGAAGCAAGGATAATCACTCTTCCTTTTAATGAATCTAATGGATCACTTATGCAAAAAGTATCCCTCTTAACAGGAGGTCAAGATCTGGTAAAAACTTTTACTAAAGGGAGGAATGATATCGTTTTACCAAACTGTAACGCAATTCTAGGAAAATGTAAATTTCGCTGGTTACGTAATCTTCCCATTCACAACGAAGACACTGAATACTTTACAGTTCAAATAGAAGGTATCAAAGTTGGGTCAGATTTTACAATAAATCTAAGACGTACAATAATTATACAGTCTTCTAATAAGGGAAGCCTTAAAAATGGTAAATATACCATTGACTTGAACTTTCGTTCTAAATTTATAGAATGCATAGAATCTACTAGCTATGTAACTTTAAATGTTACTTCTGTTAAAATAAATGGTAATATTCTGCCAGTTGTAGGTTTTATAAAGTCATAATTTAAAACCTTCAATTACCGTCAAGCTTGCTTGGCGGTTTTAATTTACATAAGACCATTTCAAACATATATCACAAATAAAATACCCTACCACTTTATAAAATGATAGAGTATTTTCTAGATTAAACACTATATTACATACGAATTTCAGCATCAACGCCAGCTGGTAGGCTAAGATTTTGAAGACTATCAATAGTTTTTGGACTAGCATTAGTGATATCGATTAGACGCTTATGTACTCGCATCTCAAAAGTCTCACCACCTTTCTTATAAACATGAGGACTCTTAACCACAGTAAATGTACTGCGACGAGTAGGTAATGGTATAGGACCAGCTATTTCAGCGCCCGTACGAGTAGCAGTATTAATGATTTGCTTCGCCGATTGGTCAATAACCTTATGGTCATAAGCCTTCAAGCGAATTCTTATGCGCAAACCTTCTTCTTTTGTCATATAGTTTCTCCTTGTGATTCTAACGCTCTCACATGCGGCCGCATAACCTCTTACTGATACGATATCAAGATGTAACCAATATGAGTTGTTACGACAATGATAACTGTTATCTATAATAACATAGTTTTATATACTTGCAAGATATATTTTAGCCTTAAAATACTACTTCATACTGTTTATAGCGCCGCGAATAACTCTAGCTGAGTTTTGTAATTTAGCATATTCACCCTGAGATAAGCGGTAGCCTTCAATAGGATGAACACCATCACTGCTAACACTAGATGGCACGCTCAATACTACATCCTGTAAACCATATTCACCATCTAGCAAAGAGCAGACTGGATATATTGTTGGCACTGGGCGTAAAATCGCCGCTACTATCTCACTAATAACCTGTCCAATTCCATAAAAAGTTGCCCGTTTTGTATTTATAATCTTATAGACTTTTTCACTTACTTCTTTATCTATATTAGCCACGATATCATAATTATAACCAGGAAAGTTAGCTAATGGGATTCCGCCAATTGTAGCCTGACTGAGTACAGTAAATGTTGAATCGCCATGTTCACCCAAGGCATAAGCATTAATTTGATTAGCCGAAACTTTAAACTTTTCCGCTAAAGCAGCACGTAACCTAGCCGATTCAAGAGTGGTACCCGTACCAAATACACGATTACGCGAAAGCCCAGAAGCCTTCACCGCTTCATATGTCATAACGTCAACAGGATTTGTGATTAATAAAATATAAGGATTCTTACCACCTGCTACTATTTGTTTCACAACATCACTTATTATTGAAGCATTTACGCTTAATAAATCAAGGCGCGTCTGACCTGGCTTTTGAGGTGCTCCACTACAAATAACCACTATATCATCATCAGCAATCTCGCCATAATCACCAGCACGGACAATCACTCCATTGGTAAAAGTCGCAGCATCTGTAATATCCATAGCCTGGCCATTAGCAATATCAGGATGCAAATCTATTAACACGATTTCTTGTATAGTTTGTTTGATAGCCATAGCATAAGCAGCACTAGAGCCAACCTGACCGCCAGCACCAACTATAAACACTTTTTGTTTTTTCATTAGTTCCCCTTTAATTTATATAAAAACGCTTATGTATAATAATACTTTATTATGCTATAGATGTCAAAATAAAACTACTCCCGCAGATTGGGAGTAGTTTTGTAATTAGTAGTGTATAACTATTTATTAATCTTAGTTACAACACCAGCACCAACGGTTCGTCCGCCTTCACGAATAGCAAAGTTCAAACCTTGTTCCATAGCGATTGGGGCAAGTAATTTAACCTTAAAGGTTACTGTATCGCCTGGCATAACCATTTCTTTATCGCTTGGCAATTCAACTTCACCAGTAACATCCGTCGTGCGGAAGTAGAACTGAGGCTTATAACCCTTTGAGAATGGAGTATGGCGACCGCCTTCTTCCTTCTTTAATACGTAAACTTCAGCTTCAAACTCTGTATGAGGAGTAATAGAACCTGGCTTACATAGAACCTGACCTCGCTCAATGTCATTTCGCTCGATACCACGAAGTAACAAACCTGCATTATCGCCAGCCTGACCTTGGTCTAGGCTTTTCTTAAATGCTTCAATACCAGTTACAACACTCTTCTTAGTTGGACGAATACCAACAATTTCAACTTCGTCGTTAAGTTTAACAACACCCTGTTCGATACGACCAGTAGCAACTGTACCACGACCTTTGATTGAGAAAACATCTTCAATTGGCATCAAGAATGGCTTGTCCATATCGCGAACTGGCTCTGGAATATATGTATCCATAGCCTCAACCAATTCCATGATTGCATCTTCATATTTTTCTTCACCTTCAAGAGCCTTTAATGCAGAACCCTTAATAATTGGGGCATTATCACCGTCAAAACCATTCTTAGAAAGAAGTTCGCGAACGTCCATTTCGACCAATTCAACAAGTTCTTCGTCTGCCATATCCATCTTGTTTAGGAATACAACGATTTTTGGCACACCAACTTGCTTAGCAAGCAATACGTGTTCGCGAGTTTGTGGCATTGGACCATCTGCAGCAGAAACAACAAGTATAGCACCGTCAACCTGGGCAGCACCAGTGATCATGTTTTTAACATAGTCAGCGTGACCCGGCATATCTACGTGTGCGTAATGCCTATTGTTAGTTTCATATTCTTCGTGAGAAGAAGCGATGGTTATACCACGAGCTTTTTCTTCAGGCGCGTTGTCAATATCATCGTAATTACGAGGCTTATTGACATCGCTAGGTACGCGCTTAGATAGTACCTTTGTAATTGCAGCTGTCAAAGTAGTTTTGCCGTGGTCAACGTGGCCCATAGTACCAACGTTAACGTGCGGCTTGCTTCGATCGAATGTTGCCATTTGGACTTTCTCCTATTATGTATTATTTTATTTACAGCGTAGCAGTATGTTTGTAGCAAATAACCACACGCAATGCGTTTTATTATAAAGTAAATAACAAATTATTGCAATAAATTTAAATTGTTATAACTCGCCATATTGGACACAAATATAACCTATTAACTAGTCAACCGAAGTATGAGCGAATTTACGCTTGCCGCGGTAGATAAAGAAGCCGAGCATTAGCACATTAGCTGCCAGCAAGAAGCCCGCCAGCACCCACATGCTATCAGTATAGAAGGAATTGTTAAGCCCGCCTAATATCGCTTGACGCAAAGCCCTGATCGAGTAAGTCATCGGCACCAGCGGATTAACCGCCTGGAAGAAACCATTCGCCGTTTGAATCGGGAACGTACCTTCGCTAGACCCGAGCTGCAATACCAGCAGTATCATCGCCAGGAAGCGCCCTGGATTATCTAGCACAATGACTAGGAGTGACACGATCGACATATAGACAAACGAGGTCAAATATACCGCGCCGATGAAATGCCCCGGATGGTCAGGCGTTAAGCCCAGACAATAAACCATAATTAGCATCAAGATTGTCGCCTGGGCAAAAGTAGCCGTGCCAACGACCGACACCTTCGCTAGCCACCAGCGAAAGGCATTTTCCTGCTCGGCAAAAGTTTTGCGTATAGGATAAATGACATTGACTGCCAGCGCCCCGACGAACAAACTCAACGACAATACATACGGCGCCAAGGCATAGCCGTAATTTGGCACATCACCCCGAGCGTTGGTCTCTGACGACACTGGCTTAGCCATTTGCTGCTGCGTTGCTGCGCCAGTCGGCTGGAATTTTATTTGATTGGCAGCGTCGGCTAATTTCGTAGACAAGGTGCCTGCACCAGTCGCCAATTGAGACGTACCATTAAGTAAAATACCCGAGCTAGCGCTCAAAACCGCCGCGCCATTAGCCAGTTGCTGGCTGCTCGCTTGTGCTCGCGACAAACCATTCGCTAACGTTGTCGAGCCACCAAGTAACTGATTATTAGCCGCTCTCAAATTATTATAGCCATTGAACGCATTGATAGCATTCGGCGCCAGTTGGTTGACGCCACCAGCCAGCGTGGAAACGCCAGTTTGCAGTTGGCGCTGCTGCTTAGTTAATTGCGCTGTTAGAGTCTGCAAATCCATTAACAATTCAGCTGTTTGTCTTGTAACTGTCTGTGTTGCTGCGAAGGCTTTTGAGAGCCTGTCAATTTGCGTCAAATTTATGGTTGTTGTGTTGCCAGCCGCTTGAGCTTCAGCACCGAGCGTTTGTAATATACCGCCCACTGTCGCTAAGTCCGCTCTTGCCGCCTGCATGGTTACCGCCAAAGTTTGCGCCTCGCTGGCAACCTTTTGCTGTAGCGCTGTCAGTTCTGGCGATGGATTATGCACGCTGGCGTTGAGCTGATTGATGCCAGATTGCAGCTGCTTCATGCCGTTTGATAATTGCGTTACTTGTGCTTGGCTCGGCAAACCGTTCGAAATTCGTCCCAATCCTGCCTGCAATTGGCGCGAGCCCTCAGCCAGTTGCGATAAACCATTTGCCAGCGACTGCTGGTTAGCCACCAGTTGCTTAACACCGCCCGTATAGGTTTGGGCGCCTGTTTGCAAAGTTGCCAAGCCACTATGTAGCTGTGCTGCGCCGCCTACCGCCGTGTCCAAACCGCCACCAAGTTTATTGATATTCTCTAACACACCCTTAGCGTACGCCTGAGTGATTTGCTCAGCCACCGAAGTCTTCACCTTTTCAGCCGCTTGATTGCTAATCAGCGAACCAACGTAGTTCTTGGCAGGAGTGATCGTGTAATGAATGACCGCCTGCTCGGGTTTGCTTTGCGTGATTGAGGCAGCTTTTGCCGAGAAATCCGCCGGAATCGTCACCACTGCATAATAGTGCCCGCTATCGACACCGCTATCGGCTTGCTGTTTAGTCACGAACTCCCAGCCCAAATCATGGTTATCTTTTAATTTTTGCTCAACTGACTGTCCGACATTGAGCGCCTGGCCGTTCAACTGCGCGCCTTTATCCTCGTTAACAAACGCCACCGGCAAATTCTTAGTTTGTCCGTACGGATCCCAAATTGACCCCAAGAAAAAGCCGCTGTACATAATCGGGATAAATGAGATTACCGCCAGCGAAACCAATAAGATCTTATTTTTGAATAAATGCTGCCACTCGGCGCGCACCATATCGCTACGCTGCCGGCGCGTAAACCGCTTTACTTTTTTAACCATGCATTACCTCCTTGGCAATATCCTCTAGCGTTACTGTTTTTAGATAATCACTCCACTGTTGCTGTGCTTCGGAAAAGACTTTTTCGATCATGTTCATACCAATTTCAACTTGGCGGCGACGTGTCGCAAACACTCGCTCGATAATCCCTTGGGGCTGGAAGAATGGTGCTTCGCCTTCAATCGCCAAAACGACATCGTGCAGCGTCACTTGGTTTATTTCCCTCGCCAGGATAAACCCGCCACCAGCTCCTTGCGCCGAAGTAATCAGCTGTGCCACCACCAATTTGCGACTAATCTTCTTCAGATACGTCGGCGATACCGCCATTTTCTCTGCCAATGCGTCGTTGGTGATTGGTGTGGTTCGTTTAGGGTCGGCCAAAAGCGCCATGATACAGCAAGCTTGTTCAACAGCTCCCGATAATTTCATAAAATCCTTTCCAAATTAAATATAGTGGATATCGATTATCTACTATATCATACCTAATTAATCTTGACAATAAAATAACCCGCCGATTATTACGGCGGGAGATTACCTCCTAAACCTAGGAATTAAGCACTTAAATAGATTAGATGCATTACTATAGGTCTTTGAAGAGCCAAGTAATTTGGCAATAACCAAAAGAATATCATCATGGCGTGAGCAAGTTTCCCGTAAGAACTCTGTCTCAGAAATATATCCACAATAGCATCGGTAATAAATAATTATCAATGAATACCAATAATCAGTAATTACTTCCGCCATCATCTTATTATCTGCAACGAAACGCCAAATGTCAGGATATTCGTCAGCGAGTTTATTTTTTAAAACCTTATTCCTGAAAGATTTTTCCAAGGGCAGTAATTTTTTATCCTCACTAAAATATACATCATAGTCCGAAGAATCACCATCAACACCAGACCACTTGAGCTTTATAAAAGGCTGTGTTTCAGCGGTAGATTTTGTTGTATCATCAGACTTAACGAATGTAGGATTGTTCCGAAGACTCAGATTATAAGCAATAATTTTTTCCATATCATTATACGAAAGCTCGCCTTCTGCAAAAGGAAAAAAGCCTGGCATAAGCCTACCGCTTTTGAACCGACTGAAAAAATCCTTACTTTCTTCATCGTCAACATCAGAATACATATGCTTATCTATCGATGGCAAAAATACGTACGCCATTTTTATCTCCTAGCTTTGAAAGGTACAAATAATACTCAGTTTGAGTACTTGCTAGCCAGCTTATCATATTTATTTAATTTTGGCAATTTATTATTAATTAGCACTCTTGCATATTGAGTGCTAATTTTGATATAATTGTTATTGAACACACAGACCCCCTATTCGTCATTAATCCCGAGGCTAAAATATATCAATTTAAATTCAAACAAAAATGTTTACATCTACTTAAATTAAAAAATTAAAAGGAGGAAATATGCAACCAAATCAAGATGAACAACTTAAAAAACCACTAGAGCAATTCGGTACGGATCTCACCGCTTTAGCTCATGAAAGTAAATTAGATCCAGTAGTTGGACGAGATGAAGAAATTCGACGTACAATGCAAATATTATCTAGGCGTACAAAGAATAATCCTGTACTTATTGGCGAGCCAGGTGTTGGTAAAACCGCTATCGTTGAAGCATTAGCACAAAGAATAGTGAAAGGTGATGTACCAGATTCTCTCAAAAATAAGCGTTTAATTTCACTAGAGATATCTAGTTTAGTCGCGGGTGCAAGTTACCGAGGACAATTTGAGCAACGCTTACAAAGCGTACTTAAAGAGGTAGATGACGCAGCTGGAGAGATAATTTTATTTGTCGATGAGATTCATACAATGGTAAAAGCTGGCGGTGGCGAAGGTAGTATGGACGCTGGCAATATGTTAAAACCCGCTCTTGCACGCGGAAAATTGCATATGATCGGGGCAACGACTTTGGCTGAATATCGTCAAAATATCGAAAAAGACGCAGCTTTGGAACGTAGATTCCAACCAGTATTTGTAGGAGAACCAAACTTTGACGACACAATTGCTATATTACGTGGTCTAAAAGAAAAATATGAAGTTCACCACGGAGTTAATATCTCCGATGATGCGATTGTATCGGCCGCTCGTCTATCTACACGCTATTTACCAGATAGATTTCTTCCAGACAAGGCGGTTGATCTACTTGATGAAGCAACTAGCTCCCTAAAGATGCAGTTAGAAAGTGTACCAATAGCACTAGATAAATTAAACAATCGACGTTTGCAACTTGAGATTGAAGAAGATGCCTTAAAAAAGGATAAATCAGAAAATGCCAAAGAGCGAAAAGAAGAAATTAAGCGCCAAATTAATGATATATCTGAAAAAGCTAATGATTTGAATAATCGATGGCTACACGAAAAAGACATACTAAAAACAGTAAACACAGCTGCCGAAAAAATGGATGATTTACGCGGTCAACTTGAACGTGCTGAAAGAGAAGCAGATTTAGCGACAGCTAGTCGTATAAAATATGGCGAGATCCCAGAACTAGAAAAAAAGCTTAATATCGCAAAACAAGAACTTTCTGAAATACCAACCACAGAAAGATTATTGCGTGAAGAAGTTACACCAGATGACATTGCATCGGTAGTTGCACGTTGGACTGGCATCCCAGTGGAAAGATTGATTGAAAGTGAAAGTAGTAAATTGGCTAAATTAGAAGAATCTCTTAGTAGGCAGGTTATCGGTCAAGATAAGGCAATCTCATCCGTAGCAAGCGCAATTCGGCGTTCGCGAGCAGGTCTTGGAGATATAGGTAGGCCTATTGGATCATTCCTATTTCTAGGACCAACGGGAGTTGGAAAAACAGAGGTAGCACGCAGTCTCTGTCAACAATTATTTGATGACGAACATGCTATGGTAAGAATAGATATGAGTGAATACATGGAGCAACACGCAGTCTCGCGTTTGATTGGATCGCCTCCAGGATATGTTGGATATGATCAAGGTGGCCAATTAACTGAGTCAATTCGACGTCGCCCATATAGTGTAGTTCTATTTGACGAGATTGAAAAAGCTCACCCAGATGTATTTAATATTCTATTACAAGTTCTAGATGACGGGCGATTAACAGATGGGCAAGGACGAACCGTAGATTTTAGTAACACAATAATTATAATGACAAGCAATGTAGGTTCTCAGCTAATTATGGATTATAGCGGTGAAAACCTAACGGAACTTGATGATAAAGTCTTAGATATTCTTAGGCAACATTTTAGACCTGAGTTCCTAAATAGGATAGACGATATTGTATTATTTGATAGGATTCGACCAGAAGCTATGAATGCAATCGTCGATATCCAATTAATAAAGGTTGCTAAACAAATAAAGGATAGTCGAGATATAGAACTTGAATTTGATAATAGCCTAAAGGAAATGCTAGCACACGATGGTTATAATCCTGCATTTGGTGCTCGCCCTCTTAAACGTCTAATTCAAAAGCGTATCTTAGACTCACTCGCGATAGAACTCATAGAGGGAAAAATCAAAGATGGCGATAATGTAAAGATTTCCTGGAAAGATAATAAAACAATATTTACATAGGAAGTAAATAACAAAAATCACAGAGCGCTCTAAATATTGGAGCGCTTTTGATTTTTTCAATACAAACTGTTGCTACCTCTAGGCTAGCATATTATAATTATAATGATATGCCGCATTTACCAACACACAAAGTTTTACTCAAATTAGCAAAGTCAGCCGCTAAGAAGATTGACTTAAATACACCATCTAATTTATCAAAAATTGATTTCGAAAAGATTGATGAGAATTTAACACCAAATATGCGTGCACTACGGCTAACCATGAGTATCGCAGATCAACTTTTTTCCATGGGTGTAGCGGCCAGCGATGTAGTACATAGTGCTCTTGCTATTACGAATACTTATTGTAAAAGACCTGTTCACATTGATATAAGCTATACACTCTTAACAATATCTCAAGATCGTGGCATTAATAAAGAACCATTAACTATGATTCGGACAGTCACCACGCGCACAACTAACTATCAGACTATTCAAAGCTTGCAAGAATTAGCAAAGATGATACGCTCCAGGCAGATCACTCTGTCTGATGCAGAAAAACAACTTAAGAAAATCTTAGAAAGTTCAAAATCGTATTCACGCTGGATGGTTTACTTATCCGACGGTGGAATTGGTGCGGGAATAAGTATACTTTATACTGGGTCAATACCTATTATAGTTTTAAGTTTTTTAATTGGATTTTTAACTAGTTGGATATTAGATAAATTAGATCGCATAGGTGTACCGAGCTTTTTTATACAAGTTATTGCAGCAGCTGGAGTTACCGTAATCGCCGCAGTGCTTACAAATTTTATTAATAATTATGAAGCCCTAGATATAATTTCTTACATAAATCCTACGCTGATAGCAATTAGCGGAATAGTTCTATTAGTGGCTGGAATGATGATCGTTGGAGCCTTACAAGATGCAATCGACGAATATTATTTAACTGCAACCGCCCGTATCCTGAAAGTTATAATGAAAACAGGAGGAATCGTCTTAGGTGTAACGATAGGTCTCTATATTGCTAAAAAGATGAATACAAACTTTGCGACCACGCCAGACGGATTAGCCTTGACTAGTATAACATATCAGTATATAGGAGCAGCTATAACAGCAGCTTGTTTTGCATTGGGTAATCATTCACGACTTACAGGAATAATATTATCTGGTGTAGTAGGCGTAGCTGGATATTACTGCTCTATTGTATTTATAAATAATGGCATGGAAGCAATTCCAGCATCAGGTATAGCTGCTTGTGCAGTTGGATTAAGCTCAACTGTCATCTCTCGCATTTGGCGCATACCAAGCGTAGCAACCATTAGTGCTGGTATCATTCCACTAGTTCCTGGTATTACTCTCTACAACGGGTTAATGCAAGTTGTGCAAAATTCGCCTGGAACAGCTTTGTTTGATCAAGGAATGGGCACTCTTTTACGAGCATTTATGATTGCTATAACAATAGCAGCAGGCGCTTCTTTTGGTAATATAATAGGAAGGCCAATGAGGCGAAAGTTGATTAAATTACATAATAAATTACCTTCTCTATCAAATTTATCAATTCATAAGCAAAATAAATCCTAATATTTACATAAAACCAAAACCGCTACCTGTTATCAAGTAGCGGTTTTTTAGTCTAAGTCTAATTATCAAATTAGCTATTTACTGCGCTTTTCAATAATTTCCTGAGCAATATTTGGTGGCACTTCCTCGTACTGACCAATTTCCATAGTACTTGCTGCGCGACCTTGGCTCATAGAACGAAGATCGTTAGTATAACCAAACATACTAGCAAGTGGCACAAATGCACGAATAAGTTTTGCACCGCCCTGAAGGTCTTCCATAGACTCAATTCGACCGCGTCGAGAGTTGAGGTCGCCTATTACATCACCCATAAACTCTTCTGGAGTAGTTACTTCAACCTTCATAACAGGCTCAAGTAAAACAGGGTTAGCTTGCTTAATACCAGCTCGTGCAGCTAAGCTTCCAGCTAAGCTAAAGGCTAACTCACTCGAGTCAACATCGTGGTAACTACCATCATAAAGAGTAGCCTTGATATCAACTACTGGGTAACCAGCAATCACACCGCCTTCAAGGGTTTCCTTAATACCCTTCTGAACAGCTGGTCGATATTCTTGAGGAACAACACCACCTTTAATTTCATCAAAGAACTCAAACCCTTTACCTGGCTCATTTGGCTCAAATCTAACCCAAACATCACCGTACTGACCGCGACCACCAGACTGTTTAGCATGCTTACCTTGAACTTCTGATGTACCGCGAATAGTCTCACGAAAAGCGACTTGAGGCTCACCAATATTTGCTTCAACCTTAAACTCTCGTTTCATACGATCAATCAAGATATCTAAATGGAGCTCACCCATACCACTCATAATTGTCTGGCCAGTTTCTTCATCTGTGTGAACTCTAAATGTAGGATCTTCCTCTGCCAAGCGCTGCAAAGCTATACCCATTTTTTCTTGGTCTGCCTTTGTTTTAGGCTCGACTGCAATCGATACAGGAGGGTCAGGAAATTCAATTGACTCAAGTACGATTTGATGCTGCAGATCACAAAGTGTTGCGCCAGTAGTGGTATCTTTGAGACCTACAATCGCAGCAATATCACCAGCTTCAATTACATCAATATCCTCCCGCTTATCGGCATGCATACGAACAATACGTCCAACACGTTCTTTATTACCAGTCATACTGTTCATAATATAGCTACCACTGGTAATTTTACCGCTATAAACACGGACGAATACTAATTTACCAACAAATGGATCAGCGGCAATTTTAAATGCCAAACCAGCAGCTGGCTCGTCTAAGGCAGGTTTACGTTCAATCTCTTTACCAGTTTTAGGATCTGTTCCCCAAATTGCGTCAACATCAAGTGGACTTGGCAGATAATCAGCAACTAGGTCCAATACCTTCTCTACAATAACGCCACGACCATCACCGCCAGTTACAAGATAAAAATCTCCGCCTAGAACACGCTTACGCAATGCTGCCTTAAGTTCATCTATTGTAATAGATTCTTCGCCACTCTCGAAGAATTTTTCCATCAGCTCATCATCAGCTTCAACTGCAGCTTCAACTAATAAAGCACGAGCATTCTTAGCTTTTTCTAACATGTCAGCTGGAATTTCGCCAACTTGAAGCTCATGATCAGAGAAATCTTTATAGGTATAGGCTTTCATATCTATTAAGTCAACTACACCGTTAACATCCTTCTCAAATCCAATCGGTAAATGAATAGCCAAAGCATGACGAGAAAGGCGATTATGGATTGATTCCAAAGATTTATAGAAATCACCACCAGTCTGATTAATTTTGTTAATGAAACAAATACGAGGCACACCGTATTTATTAGCTTGGCGCCAAACAGTTTCAGTTTGAGCTTCTACACCCATTTTACCATCAAACACGGTAACTGCACCGTCGAGCACGCGCAAACTGCGTTCAACTTCCGCTGTAAAATCAATATGTCCTGGTGTGTCAATAATATTTATCTTATGACCCTTCCAAAAACAAGTCACAGCCGCGCTGGTAATAGTAATACCACGTTCACGCTCCTGGTCCATCCAGTCAGTTGTCGCACCACCATCGTCACCACGTACAGTACCGATTTTATGATTAATACCAGTTCGGTACAATATACCTTCAGTAGTAGTCGTTTTACCTGCATCAATATGCGCAATAATACCAATATTGCGATATTTATCCAGGTTATACTTTTTTTCTGCCATAAGGTTTTAAAATTCCTTTGTTTTAAATTATTATTTATGACTTTGATAAACTAACCTCGGGCAAAATGTGCGAATGCACGGTTTGCCTCAGCCATCTTGTGTGTATCTTCTTTCTTTTTATAAGCAGCGCCAGCTTCGTTATATGCATCAACAATTTCTAAAGCTAAACGTTTTTCATATGGCATACCACTTCGAGCGCGCGCAGCCTGGACAAGCCAGCTAAATGCATAGTGCATCTGGCGATGACCCTGAACAGGAAATGGAATTTGATAGTTAGCACCACCAACGCGTCGACTTTTAACTTCGAAGTTTGGTGAAATATTTTTTAAAGCCTTTTCAAATATTTCAAGTGGTTCTTCACTTTCAAGCTTTTTAGCAGCTTGCTCTAGCGCATTATACACAGCACGTTCAGCGGCTAATTTTTTTCCATCAAGCATAGACTTGTTGATTAGTCGTTGTACTAAAATGCTTTGATATTTTCGATCTGGTTTAAGTTGACGTTGCAACTTCTTAGTAACTTTTCGAGGCATTTCTACTTATCCCCTTTCTTTGTACCATACTTAGAACGACCTTGTTTACGACCATTTACACCCTGAAGATCCAATGCGCCGCGCACAATATGATATCGCACACCTGGCAAATCTGGTACACGTCCACCACGCACAAGCACTACGGCATGCTCTTGTAGATTATGACCTTCACCGCCAATATAAGCCCATACCTCGTGATTATTAGTTAAGCGAACACGCGCAACTTTACGAAGAGCCGAGTTAGGCTTTTTAGGTGTTTTTGTTGTTACGCGAATACAAACACCGCGCTTCAAGGGCGCATCCTGATTGTAATAACGTACTTTTAGTGCGTTATGAATACGCCCCAAAGCTGGACTTTTCGATTTTTTGCCAGCAACTTTGCGAGGCTTACGCACCAATTGGTTAATTGTAGGCATTTAATTCTCCCTAGATTTAATTTATAAATACAGATTGGATTCAGCAACTCCGCCCTGTGTCTTTACCTTTTCGCCAAACTAGTGATGGTACACATTCAAATCAACCACTAACTCCGAAAAGAGGAAACTCTTGCTAGATTATAACACAAACAAATCCATTTTACTATAGAGGTAATATAATACAGCCAATAACAAAACATCACCCGCATTAGGTGATGTTTTGTATTTGAGCTAGCTATTAAGCATCAACATGGATATTATCAAAATTATCGATTAAATCCATATCTTCTTCAATTTTTTGATCAACTTTTTTAACAACTCCAGTACCTACAGGAATCTTGCGCCCAATAATTACGTTCTCCTTCAAACCATGTAGTCTATCAACACGACCAGAAGTTGCAGCATTAATCAGAACGCGAGTAGTATCCTGGAAGGATGCTGCCGAGAGGAAGCTATCACTCCAAATAGAAACTTTAGTAATACCTAGTAACAATTGCTTGTAGCTAATAAGTTCTTTACCTTCATTTGCCAAGCGCTTATTCTCATCAACTACAGCAGCTTTACTTACAATATCGCCAGTTACAAAACTACTATCGCCAGACTCTTCAATCTTAACTCTACTAAACATTTGACGCACAATAATCTCAAGGTGCTTATCAGCAACATCCTGACCTTGCGCAGCATAAATACGTAGAATCTCATTGATAATATATCGCTGAGTTGCTTGAGTACCTTTTAGTCGCATTAGGTCTTGTAAATTCAAAGATCCAGTAGTTAAACGATCACCAGCCTCTACTCTGTCACCAGGAGCAACAACTAATTTAGCAGTAGCTGGAATTTCGTATCGAACAGGTGAACTAGCATTTGCAGCAATAATTAGCATATCATTAGACGCTTCAACTACACCATCAAATGGAGCAACAATTGGTGCAATTCCATCATTTCCAGCAGCGATCACGTCACCAACTTTTACATTACTACCTTCTCTTACTACTAGCTTTCTACCTTCAAGTTCAATCTTTTCAACTTTTCCAGATTCAGGAGTAACTTGCACAATGTATTTCTTGCCATCTTCCCAAGTGTCAACCAATCCAGTGATCTCAGTTATATAAGCCTGTCCCTTAGGTGTGCGAGCTTCAAACAACTCTTCTACACGAGGCAAACCTTGTGTAATATCACCACCTGCTACGCCAGAGCTATGGAATGTATTAAGAGTAAGCTGAGTGCCAGGTTCACCAACAGACTGAGCTGCTATAACACCGACTGGCTGAGCATCATCAACCAATACACCAGTAGACATATCTATACCATAACTCTTACGTGGAATACCTCTTAGATTATTCGTTGAAAGTACACTTTGAATTGTAACTTCACTTACATCGCTATCATCATTGATTTCATCAGCAATTTCACGAGTAATTAATTGATCTGCAGCAATATGACCTGGAACTTCTTTAGCGGTATAGCGACCAGCTAAGCGGTTACCAAAATCAATCATTGTTTCTTCAGTTTCACTGCGGTAAATTGTGTAGCCGTCATCATCACCAGCTTCATCTTCAACAGTAAAGACATCCTGGCTAACATCTACTAAACGACGAGTCAAATAACCAGAGTCAGCAGTCTTGAGGGCTGTATCAATCAATCCCTTACGAGCACCACGTGTAGCCACGAAAGCCTCAAGGCTAGAAAGTCCATGTTTAAAGCTCGAACGAATCGGCAACTCAATTTCACGGTTAGATGCATCAACCTGAATGCCAATCATAGCACTTGCAAGCTTAACGTTAGAAATATCACCGCGAGCGCCAGAGTTAACCATAACGGATATACTAGTATCCATGTGGTTTAGTTTGTCTTTCAAGAAACTCGTTACACGATTATCTACAGCACGCCAAGCACCAACGGTAAGGCTATAGCGTTCATCATCTGTTACTAAACCTTGATCAAATTGTTCAGAAATAAGTGCAGCTCTAGCATCACCTTCAGCTACAAATTCCCCTATCTCGTCAAAACTTATATAATCATCTTTTCCTGTTGAAATAGCCGCTGCAGTAGCAAATCTAAATGCCTGGCCCTTCATACGATCGGCAGTCTTTGCAGTTTCTTCGGCACCATATTTAGCAAAGATTTTAGCCAAGACTTTCTTAAGCTGTTTCTTTGTCTGAACATTATCGTCGTATGGGAAATCAGCTGGTAGAATTTCATTAAAGAACACACGCCCTAACGTTGTATTGCGAATTTGACCCTTAGTAAATACTCGAATTGGGGTTTGTAATTCAATCTTGCCATTGTCGTAAGCCATTTCAGCTTCATATACACTGCTAAAGGCCTTACGATTTTCAGTCTGCGCGCTAGGCTTATCGTAAGTTAGGTAGTAGTTTCCTAAAACAATATCCTGGCTAATATTCAAAACTGGTGAACCATCAGCAGGCTTTAGTAGATTGTTAGTTGCACTCATTAAGTCACGTGCTTCAGCTTGCGCTTCTTTTGAAAGAGGTAAATGGACAGCCATCTGATCGCCGTCGAAGTCAGCGTTAAATCCTGCGCAAACTAACGGATGAAGCTGGATTGCTTTACCTTCAACAAGTTTAGGTTGAAAAGCTTGAATTGATAGACGGTGCAATGATGGAGCACGGTTTAGAAGCACATATTTACCTTCAATTACAGCGTCCAATGCATCCCATACAGCAGCATCCCCAGATTCAATTAGACGAGTTGCACTTCGAATATTATGAGCATAATCTCGCTCAATCAACCAGCTAATTACAAAAGGTTTAAACAATTCAAGTGCCATCTGCTTTGGCAAACCACATTGATGGATTTTAAGTTTTGGACCAACAACAATCACAGAACGACCAGAATAGTCAACACGCTTACCGAGCAAATTCTGTCGGAAACGACCCTGCTTACCCTTCAGCATATCGCTTAAGCTCTTCAAACGGCGGCGCCCACCAGTTGCACTAACAGCTCGACCGCTACGAGCCGCGTTGTTATCAATCAATGCATCAACCGCTTCTTGCAACATACGCATTTCATTTCGTCGAATCACTTCTGGAGCATTCAAGTCAAGTAACTTTTTCAATCGATTATTACGATTAATTACGCGTCGGTAAAGATCATTTAAATCAGATGTTGCAAAACGACCTCCTGTAAGCTGAACCATAGGACGCAAATCTGGAGGGATAACAGGCAAAACAGTCAAAGTCAAAGCACCTGGCTCTATTCCAGCAGTATGCATACTTTCTAGAACTTTCAAGCGCTTCAGTAGTTTCTTCTCTCGCTGACCCTTAGCTCCTGCAACTTCTTCATTTAATTTATTAATCAACTCTGGCAAGTTAATCTCATCAAGAAGAGTTTTTAAAGCTGATCCACCCATACCAACTTCTATAATCTCTTCATATTCCTCTTCAAGATCTCTATATTCAGTTTCGCTCATCAAAGCGGCTTTTACTAAGCTCTCCAACTGAGATTTCTTGCGAATATAATTTTCATTAAGATCTTCTATCTCACGCGATTGCTCAGCAGCTAATTGCTTAATATCTGCATTATCCTCCTCAGCAGCCTTTTCGTAGCGGATTTTAATTGCTGCACGAGCTGCATCAGTCTCAGCTTCAAGGTCGGCAAGAAGTTGATCACGCTTTTCTTCATCAACGTGCAAAATAACATAGCTCGCAAAATACGCAATACGCTCAAGATTACGTACGGTTATGCCAAGTAATAAACTCATTGCACTAGGTGTACCGCGCATAAACCAAATATGAGCTACTGGGGCAGCTAATTCAATATGCCCCATTCGTTCACGGCGAACAATTGATTTTGTAACAAGTTCACCATTTTTATCAACAGCAGCTTCACGGCTACGTACACCTTTTAGTTTACTATCGTGTGGATTTATATCTTTTACTGGACCAAAAATACGTTCACAAAACAAACCATCGCGCTCTGGTTTTTGCGTACGATAGTTAATCGTTTCTGGCTTCGTTACCTCACCATAACTCCACTTACGGATGTCGTCTGCGCTAGCCACAGCCAAACGTACAGCATCAAAATCCGCAATGCCAGTACTTGCAACTACTCGTGACATTCTATGCTTCCTCCTCATTATATTCAGATTCTTCGTCTGTTAATTGCCTATTTTCATCATCACCTAGTTCTTCAAGCGAGATTCCGCCATCCTCTAGATCTCCTTCAATTTCGATTTCATCTCCACGCAATTCTTCACTACTCATCACGTCTTCCGAAGGCTCAGCATTATCTGAAGTTCCAGATATTACATGATCTGCGTCTTTTATACTATCAACTGCACCATCACCATCAGTATCTTCCATTAAGTCAACCCTTAGACCTAAGCCCTGCAATTCCTTAACTAAAACATTAAACGATTCTGGTAGTTTAGGACCTACAATCGGCTCATCTTTAATGATTGATTCGTAAGCTTTAGCTCGTCCATAAACATCATCTGATTTAATAGTTAACATCTCTTGCAGAGTAGTTGCGGCACCGTAAGCTTCAAGTGCCCAAACTTCCATCTCACCAAAACGCTGACCACCATTTTGAGCTTTACCACCAAGTGGCTGCTGGGTAACCATAGTATAAGGGCCTGTTGAACGAGCGTGGATTTTATCGCTAACCATATGGTGAAGCTTAATCATATGCATAATTCCAACAGTAGTTCTTTCTTCAAATTTTTCGCCAGTTCTACCATCTATAAGTTGAACTTTTCCATCACGTGCAAAGCCAGCCTTTTCAAGCTCATCACTAATCACTTTATCACTAACACCATTAAATGGAGGGGTTGCAACTTTATATCCCAATGCCTTCGCAGCCATACCTAAGTGCGTTTCAAACAACTGGCCAATATTCATACGGCTAGGCACACCAAGTGGATTTAAAATTACATCAATCGGAGTACCATCTTCCATGAAAGGCATATCTTCTACTGGAAGAATTTGCGCAATAACACCCTTGTTTCCATGGCGACCAGCTATTTTATCACCAATACTAATTTTACGCGACTGTGCTACAAAAATCTGGATCTGCTTCAAAACTCCAGCCTTAAGTTCATGACCACTTTCACGACTAAATATACGTACACCTACAACTTTACCGCCACCAGTATTATTCATACGTTGTGATGTATCACGAACATCTTTAGCTTTTTCACCAAAGATTGCGCGCAACAAACGCTCTTCGCTTGAGAGCTCCTGTTCACCCTTTGGTGTAATTTTTCCTACAAGTACATCTCCAGCTTTTACTTCGCTACCAATCTGCACAATACCGTTCTCATCAAGATGACGTAAACTATGTTCGCTTACATTTGGTATATCGCGGGTAATTTGTTCATCGCCAAGTTTTGTTTCGCGAACCTCCACCATATAGTCTTTAATATTTACACTTGTAAGCTCATCATCTTGCACTAGTCGATTGCTAATAATAATAGCATCGTCCATATTATAGCCGCCCCATGGCATAAACGCTACACGGAGATCGCGGCCAAGCGCAATTTCACCATCAGCAATTGAGGCACCTTCTATTAAGATATCTCCCTTCTTAACTTTCTGACCACGAGATACCCGCACCTTTTGATTTATAGATCGATCATCATTACTCTTTTCAAAATGTAATAACTCATAAGATTTCACGCCGTCTTCATATTTAACTTCGACAACATCACCATCAGCACGTATAACTTCGCCCTCGGCTTCAGCGGTAATTAATTGACTAGAGTTTTTAGCAATCACTCCTTCAATGCCAGTACCCACAGTCGGAGATTGAGGATTAATTAGAGGTACAGCCTGGCGTTGCATATTTGAGCCTGTTAAAGATCGATCAATACGGTTTTTTTCGATAAATGGAACCAATGACGCCGTAGATCCAAGAATTTGCTTGTGAGCCGCATCCATCATCGTAACTTCGCTAGCATCAATCTGGCCTGGCTGCATTTCAATACGAGCACTCACGCGTTCGTCAGTAAATGTACCGTCTTCGTTCAGTTTAGCGCCCGCATCTGCAATAATTTCGTTACGCTCACGGGAAGCATCTAGGTAAACTACTTCATTTGTTACTCTGCCATCCTTAACTTTTCGATAAGGCGTCTCTATAAATCCATACTCATTAACACGTGCGTATGTTGCCAAATTAAGCACCAAACCAATATTAGCACCTTCTGGAGTTTCAACAGAACAAAGGCGACCGTAGTGTGTAGGGTGAGCATCGCGCACATCAAAACCCGCACGCTCACGACTTAGACCACCTGGACCCATAGAACTTAATCGACGTTTATGGCTTAATTCAGAAAGCGGATTAGTTTCATCCATAAGCTGTGAAAGCTGGCTACTAGCAAAGAACTCACGCACAGCCGCAACAACTGGGCGAGCATTTATCAACTGACCAGGAGTTACATTCTCAATATCAGTCATACTCATTCTGTCCATAGCATTTCGTTGCATACGTAACATACCCACACGGAACTGACGAGCTACAAGTTCACCAACCAAATTAACGCGACGATTTGATAGGGAATCAATATCATCAGCAGGATCCTGTGTATTATTTAATCGAATTATTTCCTTAATAATAGAAATCAAGTCACTTAACTGGAATACACGATTTTCAGTAGTATTTGGTAAATCAATACCCAATCGTTGATTAATTTTATAACGACCAACTCTGCTATAATCAAAACGTTTAAAATCAAAGAACATGCGCTCAATCATACTGCGAGCATTTTCAACAGTAGCCAAATCACCCGGACGCAAGCGTCGGTAGACTTCAATTAAAGCTTCATTGGTGCCACGAGTAGCATCTTTATCTAAGGTCTCTTCTATATATTTGGTATCGCCAGTATCAACGTCTGCAAATAAATCTTTGATCTCGCTAGTCTTGCTATAGCCGAATGCACGCAAAAGTGTTGTAACTGGCATTTTTCGGCGACGGTCAATCTTTACATAAATAACACCGCTAGTAGTGGTTTCAAATTCAAGCCAAGCACCACGACCTGGTATAATTTTAGCCCCATAATTGTTATGTCCAGCTACATTATCGGCAGTAAAGAACACCCCTGGGCTTCTAATTAACTGGCTAACAACAACACGCTCGGTGCCATTTATAATAAACGTACCACGCTCAGTCATCCAAGGATAATCACCTAGATAAATCTCCTGTTCCTTAACTTCTCCAGTTACTTTATTAACCAATTCAACTCGCGCGTACAAGGGAGCATCATAAGTTATATTATTTTCCTTAGCAAAACGTTCCGAGTTCTTTGGATCTCGAAAAGCGTATTCTTTAAAACTAAGGGAAAGTTTTTGTCCAGTGTAATCGTCAATCGGATTAATTTCTGTAAATATCTCACCCAATCCAGTATCGACAAACTCCTTCCAAGAGTCTTTTTGATGGGCAATGAGGTCTGGGACCGATAGTACGGTATCGTCTTCCGTGAAAAACACACGTTTAGACGCGCTGGTTGACAAATTAGTCATTTACACTCCTCGCATTTTTATAGTTATAATTTATTGAATCTGGCGCCGAAGATTCACTTTCTTCAATCTTATATATAGAACTGCCAATACTACACACAAATAACTGAAGATACACTACTTCTTACTACCATTCTACTACTATGCGATCAATATTTCAATAAGTAATTTACTTTTCTAAGCTCTACCATTATAATAATAGATAGAATATGAAAAAGAACTCTAACTATTTAAGTTACAATTCTAACCAGTTACAGGACTACACATCTATCGTAAGTGAGGGTATTATTTTAGTTGGAGCTATTTGCATTGGTGTAATTGGAGCCTCTGGAAATAAAGGCGCTGTTTTTACTTCTGGACTAGCAGCTATATTTGCAGGAGCATCTGTAGTAGCAATAAGTAAATACTTAAAGATCCGCCACGAAAATCACACTAAGACTGAAATAATAAACACTCAGCGTAATTTAATCGAGCGTAAACCCAAAGAGCAGTTAGTAGCGCTAGCAAAATATTATATCCAGTCTGGCGCTAGCAAGAGTACAGCTATTCAATTAGCCAAGGAGCTAAGTGCTCAAGACCCCTTAAAAGTGCAGCTTAAAATATTTCATAATATTTATGATGACGAGATGTCTAAACCTACAAAAACAGCGTCTATATCATTTGCATTGTTTATAATTGGCGGAATTGCACCTTTCTTGGCGGCAGTATTTTCGCCAGTAGCTTTTCGAGAGTTTGTAGTTTTTGGAATAATTACGATACTTTTGTCTGTTATTGGAATATTTAATGCAAAAAATAGCAATATACCAATAATAAGTTCAACTGTACAAAAAGTAGCGTGTGGAATAATTACAATAATATTCGTTTACGCAATAACAACATTATTTGGCACTGCAATTAGTTAATAATTTTGATCAAAATAAAAGCCTGATGTACTAATTTGATATTACAGAATAATAGATAAATTAGTACTTTTGCTTGCATAAAGCACGGCGATCAGGTTCGCCTTACTACTTATAGCACTAGTAGCAAATAGTCAGACTTCGCAAATTGTGGTATGCGCCATTGAGCCTGATATTCCCGTCAATGACGTTGCGAGGCATTTCATAATAGGTAACCTCTTCTTCCGAGCTTGACGGATTTGCCTTATCGGAGTTTTTGAGCACAATAAAACCAACAGGATTACCCTTGTAGCTTTTTTGTACAACATGGGTATGGTGAGTATCTCCATGAATTTCCACTGACACATTGATACCTTCAGGATTATCATTAACCCCGTAGCTTGAGTGGTCAAGTGTAAGTACAACGGGCACAAAAGACTCCTTACAAGAATATGGATCATTATCAGATACCCAATTTGGTTTAGCTTGACCATTACCATAAGGATAGACCATCTGGTATAGGTCATAGTCTGGAGTGCCAGCACAAGCTACTAGCCCAGAGAATGCAGATGCAACGAGCATAGATGTAGCCAAAGCAGTTTTCTTATAAATAGAGAGCACGATATAGCCCTTCTTGACGCCTGCAGCTCTTTTCGCGCAGGATAACACATATTATATCATAATAATCATATATTAGCTAGATGGAAATATAACTTCATCAATCAAACCGTATTTCTTAGCTTCTTCAGCGCTCATCCAGTAGTCTCTGTCGGCGTCTTTCTCAATTTTGCTTATATCTTGACCTGTATTTTTAGATAAAATCTCATTCAAACGCTGTTTTAGGTATATACTTTCACGTAAAGTTATTTCTTGGTCTGTAACTTTACCCTGTGTACCACTACTCGGTTGATGTATCATAATGCGACTGTTAGGTAACGCCACTCTTTTACCTTTAGTTCCGCTACTAAGTAAAAAAGCACCCATACTTGCCTGTAGTCCTATACCTATAGTTTGTACATCTGGTTTTATATACTGGATCGTGTCATAAATAGCTAAGCCATCATATACACTACCTCCAGGACTATTTATATAAAGTTTTATATCCTTCTTTGGATCTTCATACGCCAAATGTAATAATTGAGCAACGACCAAATTGGCAGTATGTTCATTAACATCTTCACCTAAAAATATCACTCGTTCATTTAGTAAACGACTATAAATATCAAAAGCTCGTTCCCCGTTGTGAGTTTTCTCAATAACAGTTGGTACAAGATAACTAGTAGGTTTTTGCATATTATAATTATATACAAAAATAGCACTCTTTGCAATCGAGTGCTATTTATCTGATACGTTCTCTACTTCTTAGAGTTTAAACTAACTAACCTATCTACAGTTTTTTCTGTTAATATTCTATTTGCTACATCACGTTGCACTTCTGGAGTTTTTAAATGTTTGCGCATATCTTCGCTAGGATATTGCTTACCAAGTTGGTTTATTTTTTCAAGAAGTTCATTTTCGGTTGCTTCAATTTTTTCTACCTTACTCAATTCCGCTAAAAGCAATCCCGCCTTAACACGCTTTTCGGCAATTGGACGAACTTCGTTTTCTAGCCAATCATTCTTATCTTTATATTTCAAGCTCTTAATGTAATCATCAATCGACATGCCACGATACATTAAATTACGATTCGTATCTTGCTCGATTAATTTCATTTGATCCTTCAATAATACATCAGGTACTGGTACAGTAGATTTTTCTACTAACTCAGCCACAAGATCATCTTTTAATTTTTCAAGAGCTTCGGTTTCCTTTTGTTTGGTTATTTCCCGCTTAATATCATCTTCAAGCTCTTCTACGGTTTTAAATGGACCAGCTTTTGCAGCTAACTCATCGTTTAATTCTGGTTCAACTACTTCCTTAATTTCATTAATAGTTGTAGTAAATACTACTTCTGCACCCTTCAAATTATCAGCATGGTAATCTTCTGGGAAGGTAAGCTTAAGATCAAAAGTTTCACCTGTCTTTTTGCCAATAATTCCATCTTCAAACCCAGGAATAAAACTATTACTACCTAAAACCAAGTCATACTTTTCGCCTTTGCCACCATCAAAAGCGATTCCATCTTTTTTACCTTCAAAGTCTATATTAACCTCGTCAGTTAATTTAGCAGGTCTTTGGACTGTCTTTTTAGAAGCAAAACCTTTCTTAAGGCGATCTGTAATTTCAGCTATGTCTTTTTTTGTAACACTAACTTTTTTAGCAGTAGATTTAAGATTTTTATAATCGCCAATCTTGATTTTTGGCATAACCTCGCTCTCGGCTGTAAATTCAAGTTCGCTACCAGGCACAAATTTTTTTACTTCAACCTCAGGTCTATCGAGCGCCTGAAGTTTTTCGCTAATAAACGCATCAGCCACCGCTTTAGAAAGTGCACTCTCTAGAGTTTTCTGTGCTAACATGTTTGGATTTACATTTTTAGAAACTACACTTACAGGAACCTTGCCTTTACGGAATCCAGGAACCTTTATATCCTTGCCTAGTTCATTTAAAGCAGCTAGCTCTGCATCTTTCAGTTCTGATACTCCCAAAGTAACATTAACAGCTACTTTTGTATCCGATAAATACTTTACACTTGTCTTCATACTAGTGTATAGTATAACATTTTTACCATATAATTAAAATCTTCTAAACTAGAATACTAAATAGAGAGTCATCTTCTTCATGATTAATACCACGATAATCTAATATTTTACTCGTGGCACGCTCTATGCTTACAATATAATCTTTGCCAGTACTAGTTTCTAATAATCTATAAGTTTCAGATAGGTTTTCTCTCGAATCAATAAATAATACAAATTTAAGATGCTTTTTTATGTATGATATTTTCTGTTTCTCTAAAGAAAAATTAACAATATCAACGTCCACACGTACTCCCTCGCTACGCATTTTCTCAGCAACCTCTAATGCAGAATGTATAGCCGATTCATGAAAAATTGCTATACCAACATCTGCGCTAGATATATTACTATTAATTTCTATAAACTTTTTAAATACAGATTCTTGTATTGTAAATTCAACAAACTGATCCGAATTAGCGGGACCCACAGTAAGATATGGCTTTGTCCGCCCGCCAGAACACAATATATTACCATTTGTGTCTATAATTTCAAACACAGTATCCATATATTTACCAGATCCGGCCATTGTTAAAAAGCTATACTTTACATTTCCACATAGATTACCTAAATTTAAATTTTTTAGTAAATAATCCATTTGTCCAAATTCTGAAATTGATCTTAGCTGAGCTGGTAAATCCTGTAATGTTTTTGCTGACCACAATATATAAAACTTATCAAAAGCTCCTTCAGTCGAATAAATAATTTCATTAACTTGATTTAAAAATCTATCTGGAACATTATACTCTTTTTTATCAATAAGGCGCATTATCATCTGTACTTGAACAGTGTCCAATCCTATATATTGACGTAATATTCTACCTACAGACATTCTATTATTAATAGATACATTCAGAGTTTCTTTAGCAGCACCAATTTTACATAAAATATCTATAGCTAAACTTATTAATTCATATTCAGCATAAATATTATTAACCAGCCCAATTTTAGCATTAAATTTCCAGTTGGTTATTCCGCCGTTACTATCAATATTTTGATTTGCACTGCAAATTCTAACGGGAGCAGGTGTATCTAAACTAATGTTTTTATATGAATTATATATTTCATATCCACCATCACTATAGCCATATAAACCTGCCTCTGTTCGGCATATATTATTAATACTGCCTATTAAATAGGGTGTATTATTCCCCATTTGAGGAAAAATTTGACTGACTTTCGTATTAGGATTATCCATTTACAAATTTACATAAACCATAAGCTTAAATATCAAAATTATACCAAAAAGTACTCCGCTATACAACGGAGTACTTATCTTGGTTTGTAGTTACTATCTACAGATTACGCACCTTTTCTACTATTTAGGTAGTAGTAAGCTGCTACAGTGATTGCTGTTACGCCAATCAATGCACCTGCGATTGTCATACCACCAGTCTTAGGAAGTTCAGGTGTTTCTTCTTTACAATCTGGGCTGTCCTTTGGAAGATGTTCTTTACCTGGAACTTCACAATTTTCTTTCTTCTCTACAGGCTTCTCTTCACAATCAGACTGATTTTTTGAATATTTACGCTTTCCAACTTCTAATTTTTGGTCTTCTTCATATTCTTTCTTGGTAATAACCTTGTTTAGATTCTTTGTAGATATTTCACAAACAACTTCTTTGTCTTCTTCAGCTACTACAAAATCTTTTTTACAGTTATCAAACTTTTCAGTTGTTGGTTTTATTGAAGCACTTACCTTGTACTTACCTACTTGTTCTTGAGTATAAATGTATTTAACCTGATTTTTCTTTAGTGATTCAGCGTCTACATCTTTAGCATTAATTACTTTTTCTGTAGTCTTGCCATTTGAATCCTCTATAACAAGAGTAACGCTTTGTAATTTAGTATTCTCTACCTTATAGCTTACAATGAACTCAAACTTAGTTCGATCAAGTATGTTTACCTTTAGACTTTCACAACGTGCAAACTCTTTAGGTGCAGGTGGAGTTGCTGGAGGTGTTGGTGGTGTTGGAGGTGTTGGAGGTGTTGGTGGAGGAACAGGCACTGCATAAATTGGATTACCACAACCCTTTAAGATAGCATATTTAAAGTTTCCTTTAGAGTCAAGAATAACTAGCGCAGGTAACTGGAAAGTACCAGCCCTAAAAGCTTTTCCATCAACGTGAGTTGTTTCATAGTAGGTTCTACCAGCAATCATGATCGATCGACTATGCATAATAGCCTTACGACCAATACTTGCAGCATTCCTAGCTACCACACGATTATCCGCAATAACCTCACCCTTATTATTAGCTATACCTTCTAATACACGATTGCCAGCTTCAGGCGTCCTTTTAATCCAATAATGGTCCATGATCGCACGAATGTCACCAGTAGCATTTTGATCATATTTAGCAGTTAAATCGTTATAATTATTAATACCACATCTAATAATAGAGTTATCTGAACAGTCTCCACCCGCTGCTTCAGCATTGATTCGGTTTATATATGAACCCACACCCAGAACGGTTAGAAAAGCCACTGCTAGCATTGATACTGCTAGGATTCGCTTCTTTACCATCTGCTGCAGATTTGCTTTTTTTGCAATTCTTCGCTTTTTATACATTATATACACTTCTTTCTTAAGTTTTTATACTCTCATATTCTAGCATATATATTTTTTAATGTCAATACCATTATCCTATTAAACTTAAGTTTTTTAATATTCTATATATCCATTAGCTTCAGACCATTTATATAAAACTATACCGCTCGCTACTCCCACATTAACCGAACGTGTACTGCCTCTCTGAGGTATAAATATAGTCTCTTTAGCAATTCTTATCATTTCATCACTTACACCAGGACCTTCAGCTCCAAATACTAATATAGAATTTTTAGGAATATTATATTTATATATTGATTTAGCGCCAGGAATATTATCTACAGCTATAATTACCTTACCTTTAGTAAAAATATAGAAATCATCAATTGTCCTATGATGATGAATGGTTAAATAAGCATCCGTGACCATAGCACCTCGCCGATTCCAGTGCCGTCTGCCTATTATATGCACAGCTCTTACATTAAAAGCATTGGCATTGCGGACTATAGTACCAATATTAAAATCGTGTTGCCAATTCTCTATTGCGATTTCAAGAGGGACAGCTCTTTTAGTTAAATCCGCTTTAATAGCTTCAACCTTCCAGTACCTGTATTTATCTTCAACATTACGGCGATCACCATTTTCTAATAAATATTTGTCGTATTCGTCTCCAGTTGGCCAGGGTTTCGGGCAAGGGCCAACACCAACTCTATTGACTTCATTATTCATAGGTTTAGACTAGCAAATTTGATATACTATTTAAAGATGCGCAGAAAAAAACAGAAAAAAATAAATTTCATACAAGTTATTTGGGATTTTTTGAAACTACAAGTAGCGGCAAATATATTATTTGTGAGTACACTGATGGGATTTTTAATTGGCGATAAAGTTCTACATACGCCGCAATTACCCACGCTAATAGTAGCCAGCATTATAGGTAATATTTTATTTTTTATAATAGATAGAGACTGGGTATTTACCAAAAAAGGTGCAAAATACGGCAAGTGGGCAATTCAGAAATTTATAATTTTTATGAGCTTGAATTTTGTTTTAAATATTCTGCTAATAGAATTCTTTGGATGGGCACTGAGAACTACTCCTGATGCAAGCCACACTATCATATTGTTCACTATATGGGACTTTGCTACTGGATGGATAGGTCCTTTTATAGGAAGTAATCTGTCAAATAACTGGGAAATGTATGTTGCTCAATTTTTATCGGGTTTTGTATTTGCTGGGTGGTCCTTTGTAGGATTAAGGTTTTGGGTATTTGCCCCAATGCGGCAACATGCTAAGGTTAGTCGTAACCATGCAATCACCACAAGAAGACCAAACAGGCAAAGAAATAATATTAGTAAAAATAGAACCAAAAAGTCAAAATGATAGGTTTTAATCACGTTATATCAGGGGTAATTATTGGATCAATAGCCCCCTTACCTGCAGTTCCCATTATTGCACTAGCTAGCCACTTTGTAATGGATACACTACCTCATTTCGGCAAGAGTGAAGTATTTAAGCCCTACAATAAAAATTTTAAATTATTGCTAATATTTGACGCATTAATGTGTTTTATAATCTTAGGCTTTGGTCTTTGCCTAATACCAGATAAAAAACTCGCTATTATAGCTGGCGCATTTTTTGCAGCATTACCGGATTTTCTCTGGTTATTAGAAGGTAGAATAAAGTGGATGGAAAAATATTTCTGGTTTGCAAAGAAAATTCAATGGGGCGAAATGCCAGATGGATGGACATACGAACTAATCTTTTTTGCTTTAATGATAGTAGTATTTGCTCTAATAATTTAAGTATTTAAATAAACTCTTCAAATTAAAATAGACATTGTAACAACATCGCAACGTCTATTACTATTAGATTTTTAATTATATCAATGGTACAGATGAGAGGACTCGAACCTCCACGCCCGAAGGCACTAGCACCTGAAGCTAGCGTGTCTACCAATTCCACCACATCTGCGTATACCGAGTATTATTGTATATTTTTTATATATTTTAATCAATAATTACTAGTGGTTTTGATTGCTATCACCTTTCATTACTATAACTTTGCCTTAGCATAGCTATAATATCGCGCATCTCAGATAGTTGTTTTACCCCAGAATTTAAAGTTTTATATGGATCAAAAATATCTCTAATTTTAGAATATAGTTTAACTAGCTCTGAATTCATGTCGCGCATAATAAAAGGAGATTGCAATCTACCTTCAGCAGCTATAGCCGTGATTGAACCGCCACAAGAATTTACCAAACCACAAAACATGTCATAAACCGCCAAAATGCGCCGCTTATCTTGCACTGTATGATATTTGAATTGTGGGTAAAAATTAAATATTCCCTGGATTGGATCGAAACAATATGGCATATTAATATCGTTTTGCATCTCTAATTTATGTAATGCCGCAAAAAAGTTATCCAATTGAGATTTATCTATATGTATTCCAGCAAACATAGGTGGGATAATATACTCGGCATCACTAAAATGAGTTGCACTATAAACAAGATTTTCAATAGCGCTTACCTCTATATTAGAATTAAAATCATCTCCAATAGCAATAGTTATTGCACCCATTTTATCTGCAAGCTTACTTATCTTTTTAATCTTACGCTTACGAGTACGATCATTAAAATCCATAAATGTACAAAGTAAAATACCTGCAATTTGGCGGTTATTTTCTCTGGCTTGCTTTATTATAGAATGTGAATACCTATGACTCGTAGCTACAGATATCATCTTACTATCTATTACTAATACCTTTTCAGGAGATAATTTATCAATATCATTCAACGTACCTTGTAATGCTTTTCGAGAAGAAAAAGTCATAGCTATAGTAGATTTATTTTCGTTATAAAAATCAACCTGCATAATCATTTCAGATATAATACCCAATGTACCTTGAGAACCAACAAATAAAGGAGTCAAATCTATACTACCGTCTTTTTGACGAACTTTAGAAATGGAATTATACCCACTATTATCATAAGCTTCTTTATCTATTTGGTTTATCAATTCTTCATTTTCTTCAATCAATGTTTCAATTTCGCGGTAAACTTTACCTTCAAAATCTGTTTGGGCAGACTTCTTAGAAACTTCTCGTTTTGAATATCTACGAGTTTGAATAACGTCACCATTCGCCAAAACCACTTCAAGTTCTTTTACACTATCTGCTATTCGATTTGTGTCACTACTTGTATTCCCAGATACACCAGAAGCAACTGCGCCTCCTATAGTTCCATTCTGGGAATACGAAATAGATGGCATATAGTAGCCCTGAACTTTCATAGATTCATCAAGAGTCTTGCAAGATAGACCAGGCTGAATACGAATAAGGCGCTGCTTTGAATCAAACTCAAGAATATGATTCATGTGTATTGATGTGTCTAAGATAATTCCCTTACCAATAGATGAGCCTGTACGATTATCGCCCATGCCACGCACAACAACACCAATATTATGACCTTTTTCAGATAGCTGATATGTAAATTTAGCAACCTTACGAATATCACCTGTCACATATGGACATATTACTATTTCTGGGCGCAAAGTTAAAATACTTTTATCAATTGAAAGTGTCTTCCGCAAATCTGGATTCACACTAACATCGCCAAAAGTGTGCTCGTTTAAGTATTGGGCAATTTTATTCACAACCACTCCTCTATTTCTTACTTATAATATAATAGCATATGCGTAATGATTAGTGCAGATATTGTTTTTATTATTAAGATATGATAGATTAGTAAATGTTACCAAAAACAATATATCATTTTTGCACGAGTGGTGGAATTGGTAGACACGCTAGCCTTAGGAGCTAGTGCCTTCGGGCGTGGAGGTTCGAGTCCTCTCTCGCGTACCATCGTAAACACTTATATACTTATCCCTTACATATAAGGGATTTTTTGCGTGCCACACCCTAGCGAAAGCTGGCTAGCAGATGGTATACTATAGCTACAACATTATTTGCATAACGTCAGAGACAGAGGAGGATGCAATCGATGGAAACTCAATTACTAGATAATCTACGCGGCAAGGTGTCGGATGAGGCGCTGGCGAATATTCACGCCTGGCTGACCGAGCCAAAGTATGCTCTGCATAAGGATGAGCTGATTGCGCTGATCCAAGCAGGTGACTACAAAGCACTAGAGGACGCCTTCTATACCGTGATTGCCTTTGGGACTGGTGGCCGGCGCGGTATGACCGGGGTTGGCTCAAACCGTATTAATAAAATTACGATTGGTGAAAGTGCCCAAGCGCTCTGCCAGTATGCCAAAAAAGCCGACCCAGATGCTGCTACAAAAGGCATCGCCATTGCTTATGATACCCGCCTCAGCTCGAAAGAACTAAGCCGTTTTGCGGCCCAAGTCTGTGCAGCGGCCGGGTTTAAAACCTACTTGTTTGAAGATTTCCGTGCAACACCAGAACTCAGCTTTGCCGTCCGCGAGCTTGGTGCTATTGCGGGTATCGTTATCAGTGCCAGCCACAACCCGCCAACCGATAATGGCTTTAAGGCCTACTGGAGCGATGGTGGCCAAATCGTCCCACCGCACGACCAAGGTATTCTGGACGAAGCCGCTGCTATTACCGAAGTTATCGCAATGGACTTTGACGAAGCGGTGCGTGATGGTAAAATCACCATGCTTGGCAGTGATATGGATCAAAAATACCTGGCTGCCCTACTGGCAGAAGCAGAAGGCAACGCGCGTGACCTTCACATTGTGTACTCGCCACTGCATGGTGCTGGGCAAACTAATACCCTAAAGGTGCTTGAAGCAGCTGGCTTTACAAACGTTGAGCGTGTCGAAGCGCAAATGCCGCCAGATGGCAACTTCCCTACTATCCCAACCGGTAAACCAAACCCTGAAGAAGCCGCTGCTAATACTATGGCAGTCGAGCAGATGATGGCTAGTGGCGCTGATATCGCTATTACAAATGATCCGGACGCTGACCGCATTGGTGTGATGGTACGCCAGGGTGAAACACCTATTATGCTTAATGGTAACCAATCGGCCGTATTAGCAGCAGACTTTGTACTGGCCCAGCAGCAAGCTAAAGGCCGCCTGCGCCCAACTGATTACATCGCCAAAACTATCGTCACCACTGATATGCTTGACGCTCTGGCCAAGGCATATGGCGTGAATGTGTATGGTAATATGCTGATTGGCTTTAAATACATTGGCGAAACCATTCTCAAAACCGAAGGCACCCAAGAACGCTTTATTATTGGTGGCGAAGAGAGCTACGGCCTCCTGAAGGGCACCTACGCCCGCGATAAAGACGGTGCAATTGGCGCCTTGCTCCTGGCTGAATATGCCGCCGAGTTAAAGGCTGCCGGCAAAACTCTCTACGACCGCCTGATTGAGCTCTACAGCGAGCATGGCATTTACGTCGAAAACTTAGCGACCGCCCAATTCCCTGGCGCCGATGGCTTTAAGAATATGCAGCGCATTATGCAGGAACTCCGCAGCAATCCACCGACCGAGCTTGGTGGCTACCCCGTAAGCCGTATCCACGACTACAGCAGCCTCACAACAACCGAGCTTGCCACCGGTGCGACCACAACGATTGATTGTATCACAGGTAATGTGATTGTATTTGAACTTGGCGATTCGCGCCGCCGCGTAACAGTGCGCCCAAGCGGCACCGAGCCAAAACTTAAGCTTTACTTGCAGTGGTTTGAAGATAGCAAGAATCCAAGCGACCTTGCCCAAGTAGAAGCTGATTACCAGGCAACTCAAGCTACTATCGATAAGCTAGCCAGCACCCTTGTCGCGCAGTTCACTGCCTAATGGACATCAGTGCGCCGCTTACAACCCTAAACGGAGTCGGCCCCAAAACTGGGGCCGCTCTTGCGGCGGCTGGCCTCGATACAATCGCTGACTTGATCTACTTTTTACCACGCCGGTACGAGGATTTTACAACCCAGCGCGCAATCGCTCAACTACGGCCCGGTAAGGTGACTATTAACGCCACCGTTGAAGCCTGCAATACCCGCACTGTGCGGCGCGGCCTGCGCATCACTACCGCGACGCTAGCCGATGCCAGTGGTAAACTAAAGGCTGTGTGGTTTAACCAGCCCTATCGCCAGAATCAGCTCCGCCTTGGCGAGCAATTTTTATTTAGCGGCACCTTTGAATTTACATACAATCAATATCAGCTCACTAATCCCGCCGTCGAAAAAGCTCAGCCCCCAGCAGATACTCCTGGCGTTCGTAGCGCACCATCAGCAACCATCACGCCCGTCTATAGGGCTATAAAAGGCGTGCGCCCCCGCGATATTCGCCGCCTGCTGGAAAGCATACGCCCGACCATCACGATGCTGGCTGATACCCTGCCACCACGCGTTGCACAATCTCAGCAGCTACTACCACTCAGCCAGGCTCTCTTGGCTATGCACTTCCCAACAAGCCAGCACGATATTACCCGGGCCCGTGAACGTCTCGCCTTTGAGGAACTGTTTGAACTTACCCTAGCAAGCCTACGCAATAAGCATGCCAACCAGCAACTAACTGGTTACCAGCTAGCGGCTGATCTGGATGCACTGCGGGAGCTCGTTACCGGGCTGCCATTTAGACTCACTAATGCCCAGCGCAGAGCCGCCTGGCAAATCATTCAAGACCTTGCGACCACCACGCCAATGAACCGGCTGCTCCAAGGTGATGTCGGCTCTGGCAAAACCATTGTGGCTGGCTTAGCGGCCTATGTCGTAGCCCGGGCCGGCTACCAAACCGCCCTGATGGCACCGACAGAAATCCTGGCCCGGCAGCATGCCCATAGCTTAGCAAAACTACTTGAACCTTGTGGTGTACAGGTCGTGCTGCTCACCGGTAGTGTCAAGGGTGCCCAGCGCCAAGCGTGTCTGGATGCAGTGCATAGTGGCACAGCCCAGCTCATCATTGGTACCCATGCACTTATCCAAAAAACTGTTCAGTTTAATGGTTTAGCCCTTGCAGTTATTGACGAGCAACACCGCTTTGGCGTGGCTCAGCGCCAAGCACTGCTTGCAAAAGCACCCCGCATGCCGCACCTGCTCAGCATGACCGCAACCCCTATACCCCGCTCCCTGCAGCTGACGGTGTTTGGTGAGCTTGATATAAGCATTCTTGATGAGCTACCGGCCGGCCGCAAGCCAATTGTTACCAAGCTATGGGCGCCAACCAATACGGCTGCCCTATACCAGGCAATTGATGACCAACTCGCCCAGGGTAGGCAAGCGTATATTATCTGCCGCTTGATTGATGAAAACCCCGATAACGACACCAAAAGTGTTGAAGCCGAGTACAACCGCCTCAAAAGCACCATCTTTCGCCACCGCCGGATTGGTGTGTTGCATGGTGGTATGCTGCCGGCCGACAAAGATGCCGTCATGGCTGAGTTTGCAGCCGGCAAACTCGATATTCTCGTTAGCACTACCGTTGTAGAAGTCGGCGTTAATGTACCAAATGCCAGTGTTATTTTGATTGAAAACGCTGATCACTTTGGCCTAAGCCAGTTACACCAGCTGCGCGGGCGTGTCGGCCGTGGGGACCACCAGAGCTACTGCCACCTCGTGCTTACCAGCCACCAGAAACCATCCCAGCGCCTGCGCGAAATTGAGCGCTCCAACGATGGGTTCCACCTAGCGCAAGTTGATTTAGAGCTACGCGGCCCGGGCGAAATTTACGGCAAAGCTCAGCATGGTGCACTCAATCTACAGGTCGCTAACCTTGCCGACACCAAGCTAATTGCTCGTGCCCAAAAGGCCGCCCAGGATTTTATCAAATCTGGCGAAAATCTGCTACAATATAAGCAATTAGCTGGGCGCGTTGCCCACTACCAACGCATGACGACATTAAACTAAACAGATGTATCATTATGTATTCAGGAACAACGTTTCGGGTTAAATCAGGCCGCGTAATGGGCGTGCACCAGAAAATTGATCGCGTCGCCCGCCGCCGCATTGCGTCGCACATACCAAGCGGCCTTGCTTTTCCGAGCACTAAAGAGATCCTTCACTTTGAAGGTTTGAACGGGCCCGATGGCATTAAGCGCAAAAGTCCTGCCAAGGATGAGCCCTGGCATTACATCGACCCGACCCGGCCAAACGATACCGCGCTACTCGACATGATTGATGAGCATATTCGCAATCTGACCCACGCGCTCGATACTGGCAATATGACGCGCGCCGCCTTTGAGGCAGCCTGGATGGCCCACGCCATTACCGATGGCCTTACGCCGCCACACCACTACCCGCTGGCACAAAAGCTTGAGCAACTGCGGGGGTCCAGTATAGAAACCCGCACCTCAGCCAAAGAAAAGATTATTCTACCCGGCCAGACCCGCTGGGAACAGCTGGCTAATAACTGGGAAGTGTGGGGTGCTAAGGGTGTGATGACATCCCACTTCGGCTTTGAGCTTGGTGTTGCCATGACTGTTGCTGGGGCAAACCTTAAACGGCACCAGTTTGGGGCTGTGGATAAACTAGCCCTAGAGGCCCATGGTTTCCGTCCGCTCTACCGTGCCTTGGTTGACCAAGTATTTGCAATGCATATGTACACCACCTACCAAAAACATGGCTGGACAACCGCCCTAGCGAACCAAACTAAGCAGGAGCTGATACCGCTCATCATCAAAGCTGTCTGCCTGGGCTGGTATAGCGCCATTATGAACACAACGGCACCGCGGCTGATCACGCCTACCAAAGCACCAGAACCAGGCAAGGTATCATAATTTATGCGCGTCCGTGTGATTGCCGGTGAGTTTGGTAAACGACGGCTTGATACGCCACCGGGGCGCTCCACCCACCCCATGAGCGAACGGGGGCGCGGCGCAATTTTTAACACCATTCAGCAGGAGCTACCGGGCGCGACCATACTTGATGCGTTTGCTGGTACCGGGGCACTTGGTATCGAAGCGCTGAGCCGTGGCGCCCGGCATGTTACCTTTATTGAATCACACCGCATCGCTCAAAAGGTTATTCAAAACAATCTTACTACGCTAGGTATTGGCCCTGAGCGTGCCACGCTAGCACGTACCCGTGTGCGCAGCTGGCTTGGTACGAACCAGGATGCGCGCTTTGATCTGATCTTTGTCGATCCACCATATTACCAAATTTTACAACATTTTTCCACAGTTGAACGGCTTTTTAGTCTACTCAAACCCGGTGCGCTTATGGTATTATCTAAGCCAGGTACATGTGAGGAAGAGGTTATAATTAACCAAGATATTGTTGTGGTGGACAATCGGAGGTATGGTAACTTAACGCTCGCATTATACCGTAAAAAGAGCTAGTGCATAATGCCTAGCTCTTTTTGTGTTACCCTGCCTATGTGGGGCGTGAGTGAGCCCAAGCAGCAATAGCTGTACTAATTGGCACTGCCAGCACCAATGCAATACTGGCTATAATTGTGCGCACAACCTCCTGGGCCATAAATTCGCTATTTAAAAGCTCAAGCACCGACACATGACTATAGCTCGATAGCGCCAAAACTGTCGGTAGCGATACACCAATATATGCCAACGCTAAGGTATTAATTAAAGCGGCAATATGCTCCCGGCCAACCGATTGCGCCCGACTAAAGAGTTGCCGCATACCTAGCTGGTGGTTCGCACGCTTCAGCTCATCAACTGCCGCCACCTGCGTGGTAATCACATCATCCAGCAGGCCTAGGGTTGCAATCACAATACCACCCAGCAGCACGCCATGGAGGTCAAGCTGCTGCTGTCCGTATGCCAAAAAGCCCGAAGTTTCATCATATATCCCCGTCAGTACCCCGAGGTAGTCACCAAGCCATGTCAGCACCAGTACAACGACTAGTACCGTGAGCACCGCCGCAACTGATACAACTGCCCGCTTGCGGTAGCCGTGGGCAATAAACACCGACACACTGCCGATCACAAAAGCGGCGCTTGCACATATCAGCAGGGCGTTGGCTCCGCGCAAAATACTCGGCACTACATAAAGCGCCACCACGCAGACGCTAAAGAGCAACCCAGCAAGACTCATAAGCCCATAGCCGCCGCTCACCATATAGACGCAGACTAGCAGGATGAGCACCAAGAGAATCAGCCCCGGCAAGCGCCAGTACTCGCTGATGCTGTGGTTGAGTGTACCATCGGCTTTTTGCCACACCAGCACAATCCTACCAGGCATGGCTTGCTGCGCCATAGTCTCGCGCAGCTGGAGCGACTGGATCTGCCCCTGTTGTGGGCCGTCCATAATAATGACCGTAGCTTGCTGGCGATTTGCTTCAAGCTGCATGATCCGGGCTCGTACCTGGTAGGCAGTCTTCTGCTGACTATTTGGTTGCCAAAAGGTACTCGTCTGTGATACCCCCGGCTGCGGTGGACGCACCCATATCAGCAGCCCCACAAGCAGCACCACTATTCCAGCACATACTGCGAGCGGCCCCCGCCGCACCCGTTTGATACGGCGCACCGCTCGCTGACCAAGCCGTTGCATTACCACGAGCTACACCCTACTGAACCAGTACAAACGAGTTTTTACCCTTTTTAATAAGGCTTGGTGTAGCTAAGATTTCATCCTCGGCTAGCTTGCGCCCACTCACCGATACAGCACCATCGGCTAACAAGCGGCGCGCCTGGCCGTTACTGCCAACTACCCCTGCCTGCACGAGCGCTTCCACTACACGTGTACCGACCGGCACAACTGGCAGCTCACCAGCAAGCACCTGGCGCACACCGTCCGTCAAGGTAAATTCACCCTTGGTAAAGAGGATTTGGCTCGCCTGCACAACTGCCTCGGCACGTTCCTGGCCATGGATGATAGTGGTAATTTCGCGCGCAAGCGTCTTCTGTAGTAAGCGGTTAGCTGGCTCTGCCTCATGCTGAGCCGTCAGCTCGGCAATCACATCCTGCGGCAAAAAGGTGTAAATCTTAATCAAATCCTTGGCCATCTCATCATCAATATTAAGCCAGAATTGGTAGAACTTATACGGGCTCGTCTTGGTACCGTCAAGCCACACAGCACCGCCTTCGCTCTTACCAAACTTCACGCCGGTTTGTTTATTGATAATAAGCGGTGTCGAGAATACGTGCGCCTCCCCATCAGCCAGTTTGCGAATCAAGGACACGCCAGTTACGCTATTGCCCCACTGGTCAGCGCCACACAGCTGCAGTGTAGCACCCTTGGTACGGTAGAGGTGCAAAAAGTCATACCCCTGCATTAGGCTATAGCTAAATTCGGCGTAGCTAATACCACTGCCACCTTCACCAATACGTTGCTGCACAAAATCGCGGTCAAGTAGCTGCGTCATGCTCACATGCTTCCCAACCTGGTGTAAGAAATCAACAAAGCCAATCGATTGGAACCAGTCATTATTGTTAACAATTTCAAATGGTTCACCATCAAAAATAGTCGCAAACTGAGCCGCCAGCGCTGCTGCGTTCTGCTCGACAACCTGGCGGTTACGCAGATCACGCTCCTGCTTTTTGCCATCAGGGTCGCCAATCATACCAGTTGCGCCACCAACTAGTAAAATCGCCTTATAGCCATAGGCAATAAAATGCCGCGCTAGCATCATGGCAGCGAGGTTGCCAATCGTCATACTATCGGCGCTGGGGTCAACGCCAATATAAAAGGTGCGCGGAGTATTTAGGTCAGCCAAATCGGTAAAGGTGGATTGGTTAATAAACCCACGCCACTGCAGCTCTTCTTGTAGTGTCATATCGCTCCTTCTTGCATTTTATTCGCGCTTATTGCTATAATCAGCACTTAATTTATTGTACCAAAAAGACTAGGCGGATCATACCGCAATTTGCTATAATGGAGCTAAATAATGCTTATGAAAGAGTACCTGCGATGAACAAGAATAAACCTACCGGCAAGCGTGCCCTGAATGTGTACGCCAATCTATCCCATAAACGCAAGACCAACCAAGACCTGAAGGCCCGCCGTAAGGCCGAATACTTAGCGACACTCCCCAAGCACCCTGCCAAGCGCCTCCTGTACCGCATGCACCCAAAGCGTGTTCTGGGCTATTGGTTTAGCAAGCAAGGTGCCTTAACGCTCCTGAAAATCGTTGGTGTTATTGTGGTGCTTATTGTGGTTGCTGTTGGCTCGCTGTTTGCCTATTACCGCCGTGATATCGACCAAATTCGCCCAAGCGAGCTTGCTAAACGCGTCCAAACCACCATTACACGCTACTACGACCGCAACAATCAGCTGCTTTGGGAGGACCGCGGGGATGGTAACTATAAGCAGGTAGTTAAAGCCGATGAAATCTCTAAGCACGTCAAGAACGCGACGATCGCCATAGAGGACCGGAACTTTTATAAGCACCGCGGTATTAGCCTGAGTGGCTTGATTCGTGCAACTGTCAATAACGCCGGTGGTGGTGGTACGCAAGGTGGCTCAACCCTGACGCAGCAGCTTATTAAGCAGGTTTTCTTAGCAGATGATGCCAACAAGCGTGGCTTTGATGGTATTCCCCGCAAGATCAAAGAAGTCATCCTTTCGATTGAGGTTGAACGCATGTACAACAAGGACCAGATCCTGGCCCTCTACCTGAATGAATCGCCGTACGGTGGCCGCCGCAACGGTGTTGAAAGTGGCTCGCAAACCTACTTTGGTAAATCTGCCAAGGAGCTATCAGTTGCCGAAGCGGCACTGCTGGCTAGTATTCCCAACCAACCAGGCCTATACGACCCCTATAATACCGATGGTCATAAAGCCCTGATTTCGCGCCAGCATAAAACACTCGATACTATGCTTGAGCTTAATTATATTAGCAAGCAGGAGTACGACGAGGCCAAGGCGTACCCGATTCTTGACCACATTAAGCCACTGGTGACATCGACCGATAATATTAAAGCACCGTGGTTTGTGCTTGAGGTGCGCAAGCAGCTGGAGCGCGAACTTGGCAAGGCGACCGTTGGCCGTGGTGGTCTGGTTGTAAAAACCACGCTTGATTCAAAAGCCCAGGAAATCGCTGAGCGGGCCGTAGCGACCGGTGCACAGCTCCTGCCCCAGTATGGTGCCGATAATATTGCCCTCTCTTCTGTTGATGTCAAAACCGGCCAAATTATCGCCATGGTTGGTAGTGTGGATTATAACCGGCCTGGCTATGGTCAGCAGAATAGTGCGACCTCACCGCTTGAGCCAGGGTCAAGTATCAAGCCTATTGTTGACTTTGCACCACTCTTTAAGCAGCGCCAAGGCAAAAACTACACCCCGGGCACAACCCTGAGTGACGAAAATATCGATAAACTATACTGTGCCGGCTACACTGGCGGTAATTGTACCCTGCAGAACTATACGCGCCGCACCTATGGTAATGTTTCGATCCGCGATGGCTTGGCTGGCTCGCTCAACCGCCCGGCAGTTAAGGCCATGAATATTGCCGGTGTTAAGGAGTCACTCCAGACCGCGCGCGACCTTGGTGATATCAACTACTGCCAAGGCAATAATTCAGCCGGGCTTTCAGCTGCCATTGGTGGTGGTTGTACTGTGAGCCAGGTCCAGCACACCAACGCTTATGCCTCGCTAGCACGTGGTGGTGTTTACCGACCACTGTCGTATATGCTCGAAGTACGCAACTCTAATAATGAAGTCCTCAAAAAATGGGACGATGGCGCTAAACCAAAGCAAGCGCTTGACCCGCAGGCCGCCTACATGCTTACTAGCATCCTGAGCGACCCGAATGCCCGCCGTATTACCTTTGGCGCGCAAGCAACATCCTTTGGGTTTGTAATCCCGGGCGTGTGGACAGCCTCCAAAACCGGTACGACCGAAAATGGCCAAGGCGCCGCTAAGGATTCATGGCTTATGAATTACTCACCAGTGGTAGCAACTGGCGTTTGGATGGGTAACCACGATGGCCGCCCGCTGGCATCCAGCGATAACACTGTAGTGCGGCGTGTCTCCAATAATTACATGCAGGAAGTCCACCCGCAGGTCTACCAGCCAACCGGCGCTTGGAAGCCAAATCAACAGATTGAACGCCCAGCTGGTATCCGCGATGCCTATGTAAATGGCCGGCGCGATATTGTACCTTCATGGTACAACAACAATCAGTCATCTGCCCGCACCTATGTTAAGATGACTTTCGATAAGGTGTCGAAGAAGAAGGCCACCCGCTGTACGCCAACATCGGCCAAGATTGACTTAACGGTAACCCGCACCACCGACCCAATTAGCCGCCGGCAAACCTTCATCGCCCCTGATGGCTACGATGCCAGCCAGGATGATGACGTGCATAAGTGTAATGACGCGAAACCATCAATTGCTAGTATCGAAATGCAGCGTAATGGCTCTGGTAATAACTACACCATTACCGTTACCCCGGCAGAGGGCAGCCATGATCTTGAGCGCCTGCAGGTCTCGGTTGACTCGCGCGTCGTTGTCGATACCGAAATTAGCTCCACCAGCCCACGCCAGTTTAATACCACCATCGAGGGCAGTAACCGCGAGGTAACGATTAGTGCGACGGTCGAGGATGAAACCTCAAATACTGGCACTAGCAGCCGTAAGTTCCGTATTTAGCTCGTAGCCTGTGCTGCTACCCTATACTGCGGGGTAACAAGCCTTGGCGCAAAGATAACCACCAACTAAAAAGCCCCGCTCTATTAGCGGGACTTTGGTCTTTGTACGCGAGTACACTACTGCTTATCAACCAAGTCTATCAAACGATCTTCATTGGTGCGCGGGCGGCGGCTTGAGCGCGTGCGCGTGCTCGCTACACGGGTAGTGGCCTTGGTGGCCTTAGTACTAGTAGTCTTTGTGGATGCTTTCGCCGTAGCCTGTGCTGGCTTAGTAGCTGCTGGTTCCGGTGTAGTTACGCGGCTGGCCGTAGAGCGTGATGAGCGGGTTTGGCGGCGAGGCTTTGGTGTTGCCTTGGGTGCACGAGTTACCGCTGGGGCCGTCGTCGCCTTTGGCTTAGGGGTCGGGGCTGGTGTTGCGGCTGGTTTGCGGCCAGCAGTCTTGGTCTTGGTTGTGCGTGCCAGCTTTGCTACCTGCTGAGCCTTTGCGGGTAGTAACGTTGGGCTAGCCGCAGTAGTTGCTTTCTTTGGCTCAATTAATTTTGCAAACAGCATACGCCCAGCATCAGTTTGGATAGACCGCACAATCTCTACGTCAACCGTTGTACCAATCCGTTTGGTAGCGCCATCAACCACCACCATCGTGCCATCAGCCGTGTAGCCGACTGCTTGCTGTGCATTCTGGCCTTTTTGAATAAGGGCTAAGCTCTGCCGCTCGCCAGGCAAAAACTCCATGCGAATACTTTTAGCAAGCTCGTTAATATTGAGGACGCGAATACCCTCCACCTGAGCCACCTTGTTGAGGTTGTAATCGATAGTACAAATCATCCCACCATGCTTTTTAGCAAGATTCAGCAAGCGCTCATCAACGCCTTCTTCGGCAGTTGAGCCATCCTGCAGTAGATGCACCTCTACTGTGTCCATCGTGCGTAGCTCGCGGGCTACATCTAGCCCATGGCGTGCTCGCGCTCGCTTATCGTGGTCGGCGCCATCAGATAGTAGCTGCAGCTCACCAATCACGCTACGGGGGATCACCAGCTGCGCCGTTATAAAACCGGTTTTTGCAATATCAACAATCCTTCCATCAATCAGGACTGATGTATCAACATAAATGGCGGTGCTGGTTCGCTTGGTATTACGCCGTAGCTGCTGGTAGGTTAGAAACGATGTTTCAAGCAGCACAAACAGCGCTATAATAAGCAAAATATATTCCATATGTCTCCTTTATTTTTGTAAATTAGCAAGCAGTGCGTCACGGACAGTGTCAACGTGGGTGACGCCTGAGCGCTGGACGGTTGCAGGCACAAGCGCACGGGTAAACCCAAGCTTTTTTGCTTCATCAAGACGCTGATCAACACCAGTTACTGAGCGAACCTCGCCACTCAAACCCACCTCACCAAAAACAACAGTATGCGGTTCGAGGCGACGACTGGCGGCGGCGGAGGCAATCGCCATACACACCGCTAAATCAGCCGCTGGATCACTTATTTTAATCCCCCCGACGACGTTAATGTAGATATCTTTATCTGATAACTGCAATTTAGTACGCCGCTCTAATACTGCAATCAGTAAGTTGAGCCGGTTTAAATCAAACCCACTTGCTGTACGTTTAGGATACCCGAAATTGGTTGAATTGACAAGAGCCTGGATCTCAACCAAGAGTGGGCGCCGGCCCTCGAGTGTGGCAAGCACAACTGAGCCGTCCTCATCGCGCCGCTCTGCTAGTAGCGCCGCCGATGGGTTTTCAACCACCGCCAGGCCCCGCTCGTGCATTTCGAAAATGGCCGCCTCGCTGGTAGAGCCATAGCGGTTCTTAGCAGCGCGCAGCACCTTAAAACCACCGTAGCGGTCCCCTTCAAACTGCAGCACCACATCAACGATATGCTCTAGCACCTTCGGCCCGGCAATAGCACCCTCTTTCGTTACATGGCCTACCAAAACAACCGCCGCCCCCGTTTGCTTCGCCGCCTGAATAATAATATGGCTACTATTGGTAATCTGGCTGACCGAACCAGGGGCTGACGCCACGGTACTGAGCGCCAAGGTCTGGATGGAGTCGATCACCACTAGCTGGTACGAACCACTCCGAATCGTCGCAGCGATATCATCTGCGCTGGTGCTGGCCGCAAAATCAAGCTGCTGGCTTGTATGGGCACCGAGCCGCTCAGCACGCAGCGCAACCTGCTGGGCAGATTCTTCACCACTCACGTATAGCACTGGGTGCTGACTAGCAATGTAGGCCGTTAGCTGCAGCAGTAGTGTACTTTTACCAATACCTGGCTGGCCAGCAAGCAGCGTAACGCCACCAGGTAGAATGCCGCCACCCAGCACTGTATCAACATCAGCAATACCCGTGCCCAGCCGGCGTAGCTCCTGCCCTTGGTGCACTGCACCAAGCCGCTTAGCAGCAAGTACCGTGCCAGCCTGCGAACCCTTAGCCACAGCCGAGCTCCCCTGGGCCGGGGCAGCCTGCTCCACAAGGCTATTCCACTCGCCACAGTTTTCGCAGCGCCCCATCCACTTGGTAAACCGGGCACCGCACTGCTGGCATACAAACTGCTGCTTGAGCTTAACCATCATACCCTCTATTGTACACGAGCTGGCTGGCTCAAGCTACTACTGCTATCGAGTGCTTGCTGCAGGCTGTTCGATTCATGCACATGTGTATTATAACGCTGGCGAATCTGCTCGTAGGTAGCGACCTGATCATTAATATCAGCCCTGACACGCTCAAGCTGGTTGCGCCTCTCACTTAGTTGCTGGCGCTGTGCGGCGTAGGAAGCGCGGTCCATACCACCGCTGCGAGCTTCAGTATTAAATACTTCGATATCATGGTTTAGTGCATCAAGCTGCACCTGGTACTGGGCACGCTGCTGGCGTACACGCGCAGCCAGTTCCGTCAGTTGCCCCTTAAGCTGAGTCATACTACCACGCAAATTAGCAAACTTACGTTCGTATTGGCGATGCAGCTGCACAACCTGCTGCCGGTCACGGAAATAGCGGCTATAGTGTGCCTCAAGCTCGCGCGGCAGGGCAGCAAATTCAGTACCCATAATTGAATGGAGCTCGTTATGGCGCTGGCCTGGCTCGGTGCGGTCATAGTAACGCATACGCTCAGCGAGTTGCTCGTTCTGGTTCTGTGTGTAGGCTTCATCGAGCAGCTTACCAAGCCGTTGACGCTCCTTGCCCGGTAGGCGGGCCCAAATTGCATGGAGGGTTTCGTGCGTGGCGGTTACTTCGCGCACGCCATCCAGGCGCTCATCGGTAATATCATACACATAAATCCTATCGCGCACATAGCACCCTAAAATAGCACTGGCCTCCTCCTGCTTAGCGCAAGCTTTATTAAAGCTACTCGCCTGGGCAAGCTCTGGCTGCGTTGCCCGATAGGTAAACACCCCTTGCTGGTTCATACCGGCGCGTTCTACCAGGCCGATCACCGAGGCTGGCGTTTGTGTATACCACACCGTAATATAATCCACCACTCGCTGGTGGTTCACAATCGCCCAGATAGCTGCAACCACCACGCCAAGGGTAACGAGGCGGCCGATGAGACGCAGTAGTTTACTCATGCTCCGCCTGTATCGTCACAATGCCTTTACTTGTGCGAGCCGTTAGCACACTACCGGCTTGGTAATCACCAGCCAGAATACCTTCGGCAATAGGGTGCTCAAGCTCAGTTTCGATCACTCGGCGCATCGGGCGCGCGCCGTAGCGGCTATCATACCCCTTGGCGACCAGTAACTTTTTGACCCGTGGCGTTAGCTGTAGCGACAAGCCCTGGCTCGCTAAACGCTTTTTTAAATCAGCTACCAGTAAATCAAAGATACGGCTGGCTTCGGCCTGAGTAAGCGGCCGGAAAACAATCACATCATTCAGGCGATTAATCAGCTCTGGGCGCAGGCGCTTTTCTAGCTGCTTACGGGCCGTGGCTGCCTGAGCTTGGTGGGCAGCCTCGAGCTGTGCATCACTGTTACTCGTGGTGATACGAAAGCCAAGCTCGGCAGTCTGCTGCATGGCATCAGCACCAATATTACTGGTTAAAATCAGAATGGTATGACGGAAGGAAACCTGACGACCCTTGCTATCACTGACCACGCCATCCTCAAGAATTTGTAGCAAGATATGCAGCACATCTGGGTGGGCCTTTTCGATCTCATCAAATAGCACCACACTGTAGGGCTGGCGGCGAATCGTATCAGTCAGCTGGCCACCATCATCATAGCCTACGTACCCAGCCGGCGCACCCAATAGGCGGCTGGTGGTGTGCTTTTCGGCGAGCTCGCTCATATCAATCTTCACCAGTGCATCTTTGCTGCCAAAGACCTCCTCTGCCAGCACCCGCGCAAGCTCTGTCTTGCCTACTCCAGTTGGACCCATAAACACAAACGAACCAATTGGCCGATTGGCCTGATTAATACCACTACGGCCACGCCGCACCGCTTTGGCAACCTGCTGCACCGCTTCTGCCTGGCCAATAATCCGCTTACCAAGCTGCCGCTCCAGCTGCATGAGCAAACGGCGTTCCGATGCATGCACTTTGCCTACTGGGATACCTGCCATCTGGGCCACAGCCTGGGCAATATCATCTGGCGTGAGGCGAATTGACTGGCGGCGGGATTGCTTCTTTTGCAGCTTTTGCCGGCGTTCATCCAGCTGAGCCCGGCGGGTTTTGTAGGCTGCTGCCTGCTGGTAATCCTCTGCTTCTGCCGCCTGGGCAATCAACGCATCAAGCTCGGCAATATGCTTCTGCACGGCAACTATTTCGCCATCACTACCTTTGGTAACTCGCACATAGGCCGCCGCTTCATCAAGCACGTCCAGTGCTTTATCAGGCATAAAGCGCTGGGTAATGTAACGGTCTGCCAGCTGCACAACCGCATCAATCACCTCATCAGCAATACGCACCTGGTGATGCTGCTCGTACTGCTGGCGCATTCCTTTTAGCATTGCCATTACGTCGCTTAGCTTTGGCTCTTTGACTAGAATTGCCTGCAAGCGGCGCTCTAGGGCTGTGTCCTTCTCGATATGCTTTTTATATTCATCTACCGTTGTGGCGCCAATAATACGCACGTTGTGGCGCGCGAGGGCCGGCTTTAAAACATTGGCAGCATCCAGGGCACCTTCGGCCGCCCCTGCACCCATCATCATATGAATTTCATCGATAAAGGCAATGATATCTGGCTGCGTAGTCAGCGCTTGGGTAACTTTATTTAGCCGCTCTTCGAACTCGCCGCGATACTTTGTACCGGCGATCATCCGGGCTAAGTCAAGCTGTACAATTCGCTTATGTTGCAGTGATGGGGGCACATCACCAGCCACGATGCGCTGCGCTAAGCCCTCCACAATGGCAGTTTTGCCCACGCCCGGCTCGCCAATGAGCACCGGGTTATTTTTTGACCGGCGGCTTAGAATCACCGCCATGCGCTTGATTTCCTCCTGCCGCCCAATGACTGGATCAAGCTTTTTATCGCGCGCCCGCTGGGTTATATCAGTACCAAACTGCTTGAGAATAGCCGGCAGTGCTACATGGGTATCTGACTCAGCTGGAGCACTTGCCTCGGCCGCAGCGGGCTGCTCGCGGCGAATAAAGAAAGCTTCTAGGTCAGCCATAATATCCGGCACCGATACATGGAGCGTTTCGGCCAGTAGTTTACGGGCACGGCTGCGCGGTTGGCTTAGCAAGCTGTGCAGAATATGCTCCGTGCCCAGTTCATCCTGGTGGTAGCGGCGGGCAGTTTCCCAGCTCATCTGGAGCGTCACCTTACTTGCTTCACTCAATACATTCACACCAATACGCATTCGGGTTGCCGTAGGCGTGAGGCCGAGCGCCATCTCTGCTTTATCCAGCGTCAGGCCAGCATCAGCTAGTACCTGTGCGGCAACGCTGGCATTCTGGGACAAAATCCCCAGCAGCAGATGCTCCGTACCAATAAATGGGCTTCCGTAGCCACGAGCAATCGAATCAGCATAGAACAAACTGGTGCGCGCGTCTTCGCTCAGATGCTGGGCGAGCTCTGCAAAATCATCCATAGTAGCCATTGTACTAGAAAATTAGCACTCGCGCAATACGAGTGCTAATTGACGTGTGCTTACTGGCAGCACCTACTGGGCTGACTCCTCAAGAGCACTAAACAGGCTATCTTCTATATTCTTGCGTGGCTTTGGTGCCTCGGTAGCAGTTGGCTGCTTGGTTTCGATATCAAGCTCATAGCCAGTCAGGCGGCTCGCCAGACGTACGTTCTGCCCACCGCGGCCAATCGCGATCGACTGCTGGTCCTCGCTCACATACACGGTAGCACGCTTGTCATCTTCGTTAATAGTGAGAGATAACACCTCAGCTGGGCTCAGTGCACTCGTGATATATTCAGCTGGATCTTCGCTATAGGTGACGATATCAATTTTTTCCTGGTCACCGATTTCATTCATAACGGCCTGGACACGTGTCCCATGGCCACCCACAAAAGTACCGACCGCATCAATACCTGGCACGGTGCTGGCCACGGCTAGCTTAGTGCGGCGGCCTGCCTCACGGGCCACACCCTTAATCTCAACTGCACCGTTCTCCATTTCTGGTACTTCCTGGCGGAAGAGGTATTCAATAAAGCCTTCGTTGCCACGGCTCAGGATCAACTGTGGGCCCCTATTCTCGCGCTCAATATCCTTAATAAACACTTTGATGCGCTGGCCAATACTGTAGAATTCGCCCTGGATTTGCTCGCTCTGGGGCAAAATACCGGTTGCCTTGCCAAGCTCAATACGTACCACGCGTGGCTCCACCCGGGCAACCACACCGGTAACGACTGTGCCGATTTTATCTTCAAAGGCTTCCAGTACTACCTCGCGCTCAGCTTCGCGTAGGCGCTGCAATACCACCTGCTTGGCAGTTTGCGCCGCCACGCGGCCAAAGCTGTGTACTTCGTGGGACTCCTCAATTTCATCACCAAGCTCGGCATCTGGCTTGATTGCCTTCGCTTCGTCAAGACTCAGCTCAGTCGCAGGATTAACGGGGTCTTCAACCACTTCGCGAATCACATACACCATAGCTGTGCCGTCATTCTGGTTCAGCGCCGCACGTACATTCTGCTCGCGCTCGCCGTTATCGCGGCGCCACGCAGCTGCAATTGCCTGCTCAATAACGTCCATAACCGTCTCTTCTGGCAGATTCTTTTCGTCCGCAATGGTGCGCACTGCCAATGTCAGTTGTTTTAGGTTGATATCTTCCATGGGGTTTGCTCTCCTTTGGTTCAGAATAGTTCAAAAAATCCGACCTCGCAATCGGCCGGATATCTAGTGGCATTGTATCAACGCTGGCGCTTACTGTCAACTGCCCGGTACTCAATTTGGCGGCGCGTATAGCCAGATTCGATAAACACAGAAGCAAACAGCACTCCGCTCACCATCAAAATAATAAACCCAACCAACATCCAGGGCAGATCCGTGCTGGCAAAAGCTAGGATCAACCTATAGCAGGTATAGAGGAGCCCCAGGCTGACGACAAAGGTTGCGATGGGCCCGTTCAGGCTGGCAACAATCATCGCGTAGGTAATAGCCGAAGCAGCCGCGCACGCTACCGGGCCACGCCAGGGTTGCGTTGAGCCCCGGTGAGCCACATACCCCACCAGCCAGCCTAGCCCAGCTGCTAGCCAAATTTCGGTAACCACCATAATAGTGTGCCAGCGAATGGCCAGTGGCGGTATTGCATAACTCCAGCTAAAAGCAAGTGTGTGGTCCACAACAAACCAATGCAGCATCACGCCGGCGTACAAAAGCGATACCAGTAGCAGCACCGCCGCTGCGACGTAGCTATGGTGCACAGGGCGACGCGGCTGGTCAATCTGATGAGGTTTATTGCTTTTGCTTATAGTTTGTTTCATAATAATTTTATTATTACATAGCCGCCAAGTAAACACAAGCACCAGATGTAGTGTTTATAACATAGCCATACCCACTACTTTCACGAGGTCACAAAGTGCGCTATACTAGGTGTAATAGATGAGAATTTATGCGGCCCCACTGTGCACTGGGCCGCGCTAAGGAGTGGGATATAATGGAACGAACAGTACAGGCATTAACTGCCCTGCCCAAAGGTATATTTGCGGCAGACGAAAGCACAGCAACTATTGAGCGGCGCTTTGCCGAGGCTGGTATTGATTGCAGCGAAGAAAACCGCCGCCGCTACCGCCAGCTATTTTTCGCAACTCCGGGCATCGAGCGCTCCCTAAGCGGTGTGATCCTATATGATGAAACCGTCAACCAAACTGACGATAATGGCACACCCTTTGTGCAGCTACTCCGTGCCCGAGGAATCGTTCCTGGTATTAAGGTCGATACTGGCATTAGCCCCTTGCCTGGGTTTAAGGGCGAAGGTGTCACAACCGGGCTCGATGATCTTGCCAAGCGGCTACGTCACTACAAACACCTGGGCTTACAGTTTGCCAAGTGGCGATCAGCCTTCTATATCCAGAACAATACCCTGCCATCTGATGCGGCTATTGCTGCTAATGTTCATGGGCTAGCCCGCTTCGCTATGGAATGCCAAGCTGCTGATATGGTGCCAATTGTCGAACCAGAATTGATCCACATGGGGAACCATAGCGCCCAGCAAGCCGAAGCTGCCACTGCGCGTATTCTTGATGCTTTGTTCGATGAGTTGGCACTCTTTCGTGTACAGCGGCAGACACTCCTACTAAAAACCAGTATGGTACTAGCCGGCAGCGAAGCACCCGCTACACCTGCCCGCGAGGTGGCAGCGCGTACCTTACGCACGCTGAGCAACCATACGCCGCATGATCTAGGCGGCATCGTGTTCCTATCTGGCGGCCAAAGCCCCGAGCAAGCCACCGCTAACTTAGCGGCCATCAGCGCACATGGGCCCCAGGCTTGGCCGCTTACCTTTAGCTACGCCCGTGCGCTCCAGCAACCAGCTATTAGCCTATGGCATGGTGAAGATAGCCGCATTCATGCTGCGCAGCAGGCTTTTCTTGCCCGCCTCGGTGCGAATACTGCAGCTGTATCACCACAAGTACACAAGCGCGCACCACAGCAGCACATCCACCAAGGAGCACCGGCGCAGCAGCTCCATACCCAAACCATACAGACACACGCGCAGCGCCGCATAACACACCAGCCGCAACCGCTTCTGCCAGGCCGCGGTCGCCCGCTCCGCCACCAAGTAGCACCACGCCACGCCACCCCGGCAGCGACGCCGCAGCCCACGCCAGCCATTGCCCAGCTACCCGCTCGTATCCCCCAAAGCTCACGCCCGCACTATATTCATCATGGCTACGAGGAGGTCGCGCTCTAACCTATGGTAGCGCCCGGCCCCACTCGCAACCAGCCAATACCAGTGATTATTCTGGCCGGTTTCTTGGGCTCTGGTAAAACTACCATCCTGAACCACATCTTGCGCTCTGGCGGTAGTGATTCGATTGGCGTCGTGGTGAATGACTTTGGTGATATTGCCATTGATCCACTCCTCATCCAAAGCCAAACCAGCACCCAAATGCAGCTTAGCAATGGCTGTATTTGCTGCCAGCTTGGTGACGAAGATATCGGCCAGCTCCTGGCTGATTTCGTCCATACTAATAGCCACATACGCACTATCATCATTGAAGCAAGCGGCGTTGCTGAGCCTCTCGCGCTTAAAAAGCTCCTGCTCTATAGCCCCCATAAACATATTCGCTTTGCTGGCATTGCCTATACTGTTGACCCCGTTAATATTACGGCAACCATCCGCCAGCACCCTGTACTGCTCGAGCATATCGCCCAAGCAGATTTACTTGTTATAACAAAAGCTGATGAAGCTAGCCACGCGCAGCTCAGCCACGCTCAGGAGCTCTGCCGGCAGCATAACCCGCAGGCTACCATTACCACCACTACGCACGGTCAGCTGGAGCCAGGCCTTTTGTACGACCAAGCACCCGCTGCCCGCGCACAGACCCAACTACGCCTTGGCATGATACCAGATACCCATGATCATATCGGGCACCAGCACTTACACGACGCCTTCACCAGCCTCAGCTTTACAACTGACCAGCCTTTAGACCCGACCCGCTTTGCCGCCTTTTTAAAGGACCTACCGCCACAACTTTACCGGCTGAAAGGTATCATCTACTACGGCATGAAAGGCTACGAGCAAAAGTTTATCGTCCACCATGTGGGCCGCTATACCCATGTCACCAGCGAGGAATGGCCCCGCGGCGAAACACCCCACACCAGCCTGGTGGCAATTGGAACACAGCTTAACCGGCCCGAAATCCTCGCGGCCCTACACGACTGCATCGATACCGCGCCGGATACCATCCCCCCACATTCACTGGTTGATATTATGCGCCTGCACCGTAACATCGATGCCTAGGGCTGCGGCACAGCTTGGCCAGGGCAGGTCGCTAACACTTGCTCCATAGCCTGGCGCTCTGGGGCAGTCACCCACAGGTGATACTTGGCTTTGACGGCAATTTGCCGGGCAACATATTGGCAGCGAAAGGGTTTGTGCTGTGGCAGCCAGGTGGCGGCATCACTATCACCCTTATCTTGGTTAGCAGCACCCTTGACGGCTAGTAAATTAAGTGGGTCATTCGCCAGCCGGATACGTTCATCTTCAGCCAGTTGCTGCGCGCCCGTCTGCCAGGCATTACTCAGCGCCACCACGTGGTCGATTTGGATTTTGTCACTAGTGCCAGAGCCACGGCGGAATACATGCGTCTCGCCGGTATATGGGTCGCTTAATTCACCGGCAGTTACCTTGCACTGATTATTAACGGCGGCGCGGCGTAAATCACGCTGCAAAATACGGTTACGTGTATCACAAATGCCGTCAGTCTGCCAGCCAGGGCCAAACTGGCTACGCCGGTAGTCCGTCTTAGGCGCGCGGCCTTTGGTCGGCAGGGTTGCGAGCACTCCTTGGGCGCTATGGGCACCAACTGCGTGGGGCACGTTTTGTGGCCGGCGGCTCATATCGCTCAACCAACTATACGCCGCCCCACCTAAGCTAATAGCAGCTACAATCAGTAGAATAACCAAACGGCGCATGCGGTAGTTCATGTATACCAGTATACTAAAACTTGCTACAATAGATGTATGCAAACATTCTCGCGCTTACTTACCACCTTTACGCCACATAATTACACCCTTAGGCTGGCACTAGACCGGCCAGGCCGCAGCTTTCGCGGTACAGTCACCATCACCGGTGCTGTGCAGCATGCTGGCAGCCTCAGCTTGCACGCCAAAGACTTGACGATAACGCAAGCCACAATCGATGATAAACCAGCCACCTATAGCCACCATGAGCACGACGAGCTCCGGCTTACCCAGCCCGGACTTACTGCTGGTGAGCATACCGTACAGATTGATTTTACCGGCACCATTACCAATGCTATGACTGGTCTCTACCCCTGCTACTACCAGCACGAGGGCACAACCTGCGAGCTGCTCGCAACCCAATTTGAAAGCCACCATGCGCGCGAAGTGTTCCCGTGTATTGATGAGCCAAGCGCTAAGGCGAGCTTTGACGTAACGCTTATGACTGAGCCAGGTGTGGTCGTGCTTGGCAATATGCCCATTGCCGAGCAAACCGAGCAAGACGGTACCCTTACTACCACCTTCCATACCACCCCCGTTATGAGTAGCTACTTGCTGGCTTGGGTGGTCGGTGATCTCCACAAGCGAACCGCCCATACCAAACAGGGCGTTGAAGTTAATGTATGGGCTACCCCAGCCCAGCCAGCCAGCAGCCTTGGCTTTGCGCTTGATATTGCAACACGCTGTATTGATTTTTATAACGATTACTTTGGCATCCCCTACCCGCTGCCTAAATGCGACCACGTAGCTCTACCTGATTTTAGTAGCGGCGCAATGGAAAACTGGGGGCTTATCACCTACCGCGAAATTGCCCTGCTGGCTGGGCCCCGTAGCAGCCTAGAGACCAAGCGCTACGCTGCGACGGTTATCTGCCATGAGCTAGCCCACCAGTGGTTTGGCAACCTGGTGACGATGGCGTGGTGGGATGACTTATGGCTGAACGAAAGCTTTGCCACCCTGATGGAATACATTGCAGTCGATGCGCTCGAACCAGACTGGAATATCTGGCGCGACTTTGCTAGTAACGAAGCCGTCATGGCCATGCGGCGCGATAGCCTTGACGGAGTCCAGCCCGTACATCTACCGGTCAACCACCCGGATGAAATTAGCACACTATTTGACGGCGCTATTGTGTATGCCAAGGGTGCCAAACTTATGCGTATGCTGCAGCATTACATTGGTGATGATGCGTTCCGCCGTGGCCTGACGGATTACTTTACAACCCACGCCTACCACAATACAAGCGGGGCTGACTTATGGCGTGCCCTTGGCGCCAGCAGTGGCAAAGATATCGCAGGCTTTATGAACACCTGGATTAGCCAACCCGGGCTGCCACTGGTAACGATTACACCGAGCGAGCATGGCGTGCAGCTTAGCCAGCAGCAGTTCTTTATTGGCCCGCACACACCCAGCCAGCGGCTATGGCCAATCCCACTGGCAAGCACAGCCTCGCAGCTACCGCAGGTGTTTGATACCAAGCAGCTTACCACCAGCCTTACCACACCATTCTTTATTAATAATGAAGACACGTCCTACGTCATTACCCACTACCCAGATAGCTTTATGACTGCCCGGCTGGCAGAGATTGCAGATGGTACAGCCAGCGAAATTACCCGGCTGCAGTTCCTGAATGAGCAAATTCTCCTTGCCAAAGCAGGCATTACTAGCCTGGCAAAACTCCTGCCAGTCCTCCACGCCTACCAGCACGAGACTAACCAGACAGTCTGGAGTATGATAAGCCTAGCTATCAGCGAGCTCCGCCGCCTGGTTGAAGATGACACCGCTGCCCAGCCCCACACCGAGCAGCAATTGCAGCAGGTGGTAGGCACGATTATTCGCCCGCAGTTTGAACGCCTTGGCCTGACACCGCAGCCTGATGAATCAGATAACGATCGTATCCTCCGTGGCATAATCACGAGCTTAGCACTCTATAGTGACCTCCCTAATGTACGCCAGGCCGCCCACCATATGTATACCACCACGCCACTGGCAGAGCTTGACCCCGAGCTACGAGCAAGCCTTATTGCAAATGAAGTACGCCACTTTGACGCCGCAATTGATACTCTACTGGACCACTATGCCGCCGAGACCGACAGCGAGATCCAGGGCGACCTTGCGAGCGGTATAACTGCCGCCACCGACCCACAGGCAATCACCACTATTCTTGATGCGATAACGCACAGTCACGTAATTCGCCCGCAAGATGTCTTTCGCTGGTTTGCCTACCTAATGCGCAACCACGCAAGCCGCCAAATGACCTGGCAGTGGCTCCGAGACAACTGGGCTTGGGTGGATGCAACCTTCCGCGGTGATAAAAGCCTCGATACCTTCCCGCGCTATAGCGCAAATTCGCTTGCAACGGCTGCGCAGCTCCAGCAATACCGCCAGTTCTTTACCCCTCACCAAACAAACCCGAGTCTGGCACGAGCTATTAGCGTTGGCCAAGCCGAAATCGAAGGCCGCATTGATTACATCAAGCGGGACGGCCCAGCAGTGCGTCAAGCGCTGGATGAATTCACCACAGCGGCTACTAGCTAAGCAGTGCGCGCCACCCATGGGCACAGGTACCGGGCGGCTTGACTTACCCGCCACTATCCTCTATTATAGGGAGCGGCAACAACGCCAGTTGCCCTTGTCCTGTACCGCTGACAACCGAAAGGTGTAGCTTTTATGCCGAATAATGTAAATACTCACATGCTAACAGTTTTTGTACTGTGGCTGTGTGGCATGATCATGATGAACACGCACACACTCAGCGGCGTCGCATTCGTCGTCGCTGGGTTTATTGTTTTTATGTGGCCGGTTATCCGGCCGTTGACAAAACAGAAGCATAAAAATAAGTTACTATCAGAAAGGCTACTAAAATAATCAGGACTCCCCCTCACCGTAACCCGGTGGGGGTTTATTCATTCAGTGTTACTATCTGCTCAATACGGGGCTGGGTACCAATTGTACTAGCTGCCTGTAGCCGGGCATTATACTGCGCATAGCGCGGGTGGCGGGCTAGGAAGAGCTTAGCTGCAAAGCGCATTTGCTGCTGCTTGCGCGCGGTGATTGCCACAAGCCCGGCCCCGTAATCAGCAGTTTTACGGTGCTTTACCTCTGTAACATACAGCGTTTTACCACGGCACGATATAATATCAATTTCGCACCAGCGCGTACGCCAATTACGCGCAAGTATTACGTGGCCAGCCGCCTCGAGCTGGTCACTCACAAGCTGCTCACTAATATCGCCTAGCTGCCGGGTGGTTACACTGGCATGGCTCGCCGTCGGCTGGCGCCACGTCCCGCCAGATGCATCCATCAGTAGTTGGCGAATGTTGCCTGTAATCTCACCAGTAAATACCTCCCGGGTAGGCAGCTGGGCCGCGTGCGGCGCAATCGGGGCAAAGCTGACACGGTGCTCGGGCGTGATGCCGTGTTCATCAATCGCCTGGCGATGCCGAGCAGTACCATAGCCAGCATGGCTCCCAAAACCATACCTTGGGTACGTATCATCAAGCTGGGCCATGTATTCATCGCGGGCCACTTTGGCAATGATGCTCGCGGCACTCACACTCGGGATGAGCGCATCCGCCTTTGGCATCGTACGCACATACGCACCCTTGCCGGTCCCGGCTAAAAAGTTCACCGTGCCATCAATAATAATTTGATTATACGGCACTGCAATCCCTGACACGGCCCGAATGGTTGCCAGCTGCAGCGCCAGGCTCAGCCCCATCATATCAAGCTCTACCGCACTCACCCAGCCAAGCTGTGCCGCACGCGCCTGCTGCATAATACAAGGTGCCAGCATACGCCGGCGGCGCTTGGTAAGCTTTTTACTATCAGCCAGGCCATCTATCGTGGCACCAGCGAGCACCACAGCACCAACCACAAGTGGCCCTGCCCACGGCCCACGGCCAGCTTCGTCTATGCCAAGTAGTATGCTCGTAGTATGTTCACTCACGTATTCTTAGTATACCATTCAGCGCCCAGGGCATACAAAACCCTCAGCAATGCTACTGAGGGGTTTATGTATATCGCTTCGTGATTTTGGCTTCGTGCCTTAGTGCTTCTGCGCATTCAGTGCATCAAGCGCCTTGTCGGAAAGCATAAAACTGTCTTTGTTATTAATGTAGTGTTCCACAAGCTTTTTAAACAATGCTTGTTCGGCGAAAATAAGCCCAATCTGAACGTTCCAAAGCGTATCCTGTTGCTCTTCGGTTGCGTTTTTGGCATTGTCATTGTATAGATTTTGCAAGGAAAACTCTGCTAGCGTACGGGCGTTAAAGACCCATTCCGCAGCATCTGCTATACCCTCACTCAGCCGACCATAGCTTGCATTATTAACCGGGCGCACAATGGCAGCCATCTTATTTGCAAACTCTAGCAGCTGCGTGTAATAAGCTTTTTGGTCTTCTTCTGTTGATACAGCAAACCCGTCAGCCGAATTATAATGTGCATCAATCTGGTCCCAATCCTGCTTAAACTGCCAGGTTATGTACTCATACACCAGTCGACGCAGCTTGTAGCTGTCAAACCAGCGCTGCTTTTCGGCCTGCCTGTGCTGCTCGAATTCACGGTCTATATCATCCATTAGTCTCTCCTTTCCTCTACCGTAATGGGGGCGGTAGTCCTTCTATTAGTATAGTTAGCTCCTTGCACAAAGGCAATAAAATCGCGTCGTATACTATACAACGCGATTTATGTAAAGGACTGGCCTCGGTAAGCTAACGATCTTGCCCTGGGTGTGGCCACGCAAACCGGTGAGTCGGTATGTAGAGCCCACCTTCCTGGCTACCCGAGGCATCTATACCAAAATAGTGCTTGAGCACCTGACTATAATAGTGTGCTGTTAGATCACTCAGCGAACCTTGAATACGCTCTAAGTCGCTCCTATCAAGACTTGTATGTTCAGCGCCGTCAGCAAGTATAAAATTCTCAGTAAAGTCTGCGTACGCAATCATTCGCCCTGCCCATGTCAGTGCATACACAATACCTTCTGGTACGTCCGCCGTTGCATCGTCCAAAACCTTATGCCCAAGTGCTATGTCTTGGCGTGTTCTCGCTGTGTTTTCGTTCTGGGTTGCCACCATCACGTCCTGGGCAATCGCAGCTACTTTTTGTGCAATCTCGCGCATTTTTGTGCATCGTGCTTGCTCACGTTGCGCCCAGTTATCTACACGGCTTTCTTGATTCGTCTGGTTAATCTCCTGCCAGCTATCTTCCTCGTCAAACCGTATCCACTCCCATACTAGTCGGCGCAAATCGTTTGCATCATATTTATTTTCCCACTGCTTCGTATTGCTGTCGCCCTCTGCCATATCCATCTCCTTTACTTATTAGGGATAATATGGCAATTATAGCATTATCCGCAACCAAAAACCACCAAGTACGACGATACTTGGTGGTTAGGAGTGGGCCTGATTGTAAACCTAGGCCTCTTTAGTGTCTTCTTGTACTGCTGGCAGAGTATTAACTGCCTCGCGATCAAAGGCAACAGCCTTCAGGCGGGCACTCTTACCACTACGGCCACGCAGGAAGCTCAAGAAGTTGCGGCGTACCTTAGCACGGCGCACAATCTCTACCTTCTCTACAAGTGGGCTATGGAGTAGAAAACTCTTTTCTACACCAACACCACTGGCGATTTTGCGCACGGTAATGCGGCTGGTGTGGCTCTGCTTGTTATCAGTGCGGATTACGACACCTTCGAACACCTGTACGCGCTCTTTATTGCCTTCCTTAATACGCTGGTGAACACGCACAGTGTCGCCACTACGTACATCAACAACAGCAGGTTTCTTCTGCTGGTCATTCACCTTCTGGATTAATGCAAAACTCATTTGTTTATCCTTATGTTTGTCCACTAGCGGTAGCTGGCCACGCATTGTACCTCTGCGGCTCCACACTACGCAAAAACTAGCGGCGCTTATGTTCACTAGTACATCTTAGGGGATTTTACCACACTCGGCCAGGTAACACAAGCTGTATCAGCGTTGCCTCAACATACAAGCCATAGTATAGTAGCAATATGGATTATAACAAACTCGCACTCGACCTACACAAAAAATATAAGGGGAAA
>ERZ773050.49-NODE-49-length-78151-cov-13.851747_pt1 | contig 78151 bp, 65 predicted proteins | sample MGYA00580632_ERZ773050 | MGnify/ENA primary metagenome ERZ773050 (study PRJEB29015, sample SAMEA2738123) | human oral metagenome | biome: human oral; feature: human-associated habitat; material: saliva | place: China | collected 2166 ... | reverse complement strand
ATAAAAAAATGGACCGTCGTGAATTTCTTAAAAAAGCAGGTATTGGAGGGGCTGGGCTTGCGCTTGGTCTTTCTGGTGCATCTGCTTTTTTCGCTAATCAGGATAGTTCAACAAAAAAAGCCCTTGATGGGGATGAGGATATTAGCTTCTATGGTAAGCACCAGGCTGGGATTACAACTCCCATGCAGAAGGCTTGCTACTTGGTGGTTCTAGATCTTCATACAACTGATAAAAAAGAAGTGATCCAGCTCTTTAAAGACTGGACAGACTATAGTAGTAAATTGGTCGAAGGAGAGCTTGTCAAAAAAGATGGTTCCAATGCCCTCTTACCTCCAACAGATACAGGTGAAACAGTGGGACTCAACCCCTATCGCTTGAGCCTGACTTTTGGTGTCTCTGCTGATTTTCTTAAAAAACTTGGTTTGGAATCCAAGCGTCCTAAGCTCTTCCGTGATTTGCCTCCTTTTCCAAAGGAGCAGTTGCAGGACAAGTATACGGGTGGGGATATCGTCATTCAAGCCTGTGCAGATGATGAACAGGTAGCCTTTCATGCTGTTCGAAATCTGATCCGCAAAGGTCGTAATAAAATCACCATGAAGTGGAGCAAATCTGGTTTTGCAGCCATCGGAGATCGTAAGGAGACGCCGCGAAATCTCTTTGGTTTTAAGGACGGTACTGCCAATGTTACGACGGAAAAGGAATTCGACAAGGTTGTCTGGACGGATAGTAAAGATTGGATGAAGGGTGGTTCTTATATGGCTCTTCGTCTAGTACAGATGCACTTGGAGACTTGGGATCGTACCAATTTGCAGGAGCAGGAAAACACCTTTGGTCGCTATAAGGAATCAGGAGCACCCTTTGGTAAGAAAGATGAGTTTGACGAAGTAGATCTGTCAAAACTACCAGTCGATTCGCATGTGCGTTTGGCTAAAGAAGTAGACCTTCCTATCTTACGTCGTTCCTATTCTTATTCTGATGGCATTGATGAGAGAACTGGTCAGTTTGATGCAGGCTTGATATTCATTGCCTTCCAGAAGGATCCCGACCGTTTTGTCAAAATACAGACCAACCTTGGTGCTGTAGACAAGATGAATGAGTACATCACTCATATCGGAAGCGGGCTCTTTGCTTGCTTTGCTGGCGTGGAGAAAGGAGGCTACCTTGGTCAAGCACTCTTTGAATAAACTCCTCGTTTTGCTTGGACTTCTAGCTCTTTTCTTGACATATCCAGTTGCTGCTGAATCTTATAGTGATCTCTATATTAAAATCACAGATGCAACAACAGCTGTTCAAAACAAGGATCAAGCAAAAGCTAAGGAATTAGTCGGTGAGATTAAGAATGATTTCGAAACTAAAGAAAATCACGATTCCAAGGCTGGTAAAAAAGTTAGCAAGGCTCTTGATATTAAAGGTGATGTGACAGAAGAGGACCTAACCTCTATCTCGTCAGCCCTTCTTAAATTTGAGAAAGAGCAAAATCCTGTTGACTTGGATGCCGAAAAGGAAAAACTTGAGACCCGTCTCAATCCTTATTTCAAGAACTTACAGGATGCCATTACGGCTAAAGACCTAACTGCGACCCGCAAAACTTACGGCGAATTGAATAATGCTTGGACGCGAAATGAAGCTGTTGTCCGTGACCATAGTACTGCCTACTACGGCAAGATTGAGACGGCCATTTCACTTTTGCGCAGCAGCATTGAGACGGAGCCTACAGATTTCACCAGCATCCAGTCATCCTATGATGATCTCAAGGGTGGGATTGATGACTTTATCAAGGGCGTCCCTCTTGATAGCACAAGCTCAAGTTTAACCCTAAAAGATGGTATTAAGCTCTTGGAAAAAGCTCTCGGTCAATTCCAATCAGGTGATGAAAAAACGGCTGCGGCAACTATGAAGAAGTTCATCACTATCTGGCCAACCATTGAAGGTGACGTGAGCACGACTAACCCAAGCCTCTATACGCGCGTGGAGAGTGAAACACCGGTTATCATGGTTAAGGGGAAAGAAAAAGCTTATCAGGACAAACTGCAAGCCTTGATTACAGACCTATCAGCTATCGATACCAGTGCTTCTTATAATGCCTTTGATGCCATGTTGATTCTCTTGCGTGAAGGGATCGAAGCCCTCCTCATTGTTATGGCCCTTGTGACAACTCTTAAGGCAGCCAAGATGCGTAAGGGTCTCAAATGGGTTTATGGTGGAGCCATTGCTGGTGTTCTTGCCAGCGCACTTATAGCTGTTATCTTACAAGTTGTCTTTCCAGCTGTGACCTCAGGGGCTAACCGTGAAATTATTGAGGGTGGCGTTGGTATCTTTGCAGTTGCGATGATGATTTTGATTGGTATTTGGCTTCATAGCAAGTCTTCAGTCAAACAGTGGAATGACTTTATGGACCGTCAGATGAAGACAGTGACGGCTACTGGAAGTTTTGTATCCATGTTTGCCCTTAGTTTCTTGGCTGTCTTCCGTGAAGGTGCCGAGACCATTCTTTTCTATGTTGGTATTATCCCACGTATCACGACAGCTAATTTCTTGATTGGTATTGCTTTAGCCATTGCAGTTCTTGTTATTATTGCTGTGGCTATGACTAAAGCTAGTCACCATATTAAACCGCATCGTATCTTCTTTATTTTGACTTGGTTGATTTATGCCTTGGCCTTCAAGATGCTCGGTGTCAGCATTCATGCTCTTCAGTTGACTAATATGATGTCCAATCATTTGATTAGTGGTTTCCCAACCATTGATTGGGCTGGTATTTATCCAAGCTGGGAAGTCCTAATTCCACAACTTATTTTTATTGCTATTATTGCCTTTGTAACGGTGAAACAGCATGGCAAGAAGTAAGGACGAGATGACCATTGTTGAGCATCTGGTGGAATTTCGAAGACGTTTTATTGCAGTAGTGATTTGCTTTTTCCTAGTTTTCTGTATCACTCTGTTGTTTGCCGGAGAGCTCTATGCTTATCTGACTAGAGGATTTGATAAGCCCTTATTGGTTCTAGGACCTAACGATATTCTCTGGATTTACATTAACTTAGCCAGCCTTATGGCTTTTACGGTCACCTTGCCTTTTACTACCTACCAGATTTGGCAGTTTGTGAAACCTGGTTTGAGGGACAATGAAGCGCGTGCCATTTTTGCCTATATTCCAGCAACTTTTGTCTGTTTTGTATTGGGTTTGGCCTTTGGTTATTATTTTGTTAGTCCGGCTATCTTAGAAGTGCTTTTAAAACTAGGTGAAGGACTCTTTGATACACAAATTACAGCACAAAACTACCTTAGTTTTTTACTGCATACGACAGTGCCTCTAGCTGTTCTCTTTGAACTTCCCGTAATTGTGTGTTTCTTAACGTCCATTGGCATTTTGACACCAGTATTTCTGGCACGCTATAGACGCTATGCTTACTTTATTCTCTTGGTTTTGGCAGTTGTTTTGACACCAGCCGACTTTATTAGTGACTTGGCTATGACTGCTCCCTTAATCTTGCTCTATGAAGTTAGCGTAACTCTTAGTAAGCTGATTTATAAACGTAAACAAAGAAAATATAAGGATAAATAGAAAGGAGATCTCATGGGAATTCTACGTGATATCGGAGCTCCAGGACTTATCATTATTGTCCTAGGAGCCCTCCTCATCTTTGGTCCTAAACGCTTGCCAGAACTCGGTCAATCTATCGGTAAAATGCTAGCCGAGTTTAAAGCAGCCGTAAATAAAACTGATGATGATAAAAAAGACGAAGAAGACAAGACTAAAGACTAAGATCTCTATCTAAAGGTTACCTTCAAGTTTCTTGACAATTCTAAGCTTTTATGACATAATACACTTGTATTGAATAGTAAGTCTATATCATAGGCAAGAAAAGACCCCAAGCTAACTTCCACATAAGCTCGGGGTCTTTTTTAGCATTATCTATCCTTGTTTAACCACTTGTCGATCAGACGAAGGATAACACCGACCACAATAGGTCCGATGATAGTTTTGAATAGTAAATCCATCATAGGCAAACTCACCTCCCTTCGTAGGCGGTGTCGAGGTGCCAAAGGATATTATATCATAGATTGAAAGAGATATGTTTAGTGAGTGATAGGAAGTATTAGTTAGAATGTAGGTTAATCATGCCAAACAAAAAATCAGCTCAAGAGGGCTGATTTTTTTATCTTACAAACTGATACGTTTTTCTGTTTCAGCGTCGAAGAAGTGACCTTTAGCAACGTTGAAAGTAAGGTTAACTTTTTCACCTGGATTATGGAAGTCACGCGCATCAACACGGGCAGCAAACTCAGTTTCTCCAAGTTTTAGGTAAAGCATTGTTTCTGCACCAAGAAGCTCTGAAACGACGACTTCAGCATCTACATTGGCATCTGGATAAACTTCTTGAACAATTGGACGGCTTGAAACATCCTCAGGACGGATACCAAAGATAACTTCCTTGCCTTGGTAACCTGTTTCTTTCAAGATTTTAGCTTGACCCTCAGAGATTGCAATATCCAAACCTTCAGAGTTAGTGATACGGTTACCATCAACCTTAACATTGAAGAAGTTCATAGCAGGACTTCCGATGAATCCAGCAACAAATTTATTAGCTGGCTCATTATAAAGTTCTTGAGGGGTACCAATTTGTTCGATACGACCGATAGTACCAGAACCATCAGGGTTTTTAGTAGAACTCATGATAACGATACGGTCAGCAAGAGTCATGGCTTCTGTTTGGTCGTGGGTAACATAGATGGTTGTTGCGCCAATATTACGAGTAATTTTAGCAATTTCAGCACGCATGGTCACACGAAGCTTAGCATCCAAGTTTGAGAGAGGTTCATCCATGAGGAAGACTTTAGCATCACGAACGATGGCACGTCCCATAGCCACACGTTGACGTTGACCACCAGAAAGGTCTGCAGGCTTACGATCTAAGAACTCAGTCAAACCAAGGCTAGCAGCAGCTTCACGGACACGTTTGTCGATATCGTCTTTTTTATATTTACGAAGTTTAAGACCAAAGGCCATATTTTCATAAACAGTCATGTGAGGGTAAAGTGCATAGTTTTGGAATACCATGGCAATATCACGATCTTTTGGTGATTTGTCATTAACCACCTCACCATCGATATAGAGTTTACCTTCTGTGATTTCTTCGAGACCAGCAACCATACGGAGAGTTGTTGATTTACCACATCCTGAAGGACCTACGAAAACGATGAATTCCTTGTCTTTGATGTCGATACTGAAATCTTCGACAGAGTAGTGAGTTGCATTTGGGTATTTTTTATAAATTTTATCCAGTTTAAGAGTTGTCATATCATTTATCCTTTATTATTTAACTGATCCGCCGGTTACACCTTCAACATAGTATTTCTGCATGAAGATAAAGAGAAGGGTGATTGGGATGGCGATGATAATAGCACCTGCGGTAAATGGAAGGAACCATTCATTGATAGCGTCTTGGTTAAGCATTTGATAGAGTCCAAGGGCAACCGTATATTTATCTTTAACGTCACCGAGGATAACAGATGCAAAGATGAAGTCTACCCATGGTCCCATGAAGGCCATGAGGGCAGTGTAGACGATGATTGGTTTAGAAAGTGGCAAGGTAATCTTAGTGAAGATTTGAAGACGAGTTGCCCCATCAATCATTGCTGATTCATCCAAAGAGTAAGGTATAGTATCAAAGAAACCTTTCGCAATGTAGAAACCAAGAGCTGCCCCAGCAGAATATACCAAGACCAAAGATGTCAAGGTTTGTGTCAAATTGAGGGCCTTCAAAATGTAGTAGACCGCAATCATTGACATGAATCCAGGGAACATGTTAAGTACAAGTGCCAATTTCAAGAAGCCATTTCTGTGTTTGAATTTAATACGGCTAAGTGAGTAGGCCATCCCTACGGTAATCAAAGTTGAGAGGATACATGTACATGTGGCAACGATGAAGGTATTGATGAACCATTTTCCAAATGGATAAGCATCGCTGGTAAACAGTTTAATGTAGTTATTAAACGTATAAGTCTTAGGGAAGAAGTAAGGCACCGCATTAGCTCCTTCACCACGGAAACTTGTAAGGAAGATCCAAATAATAGGGATCAACCAGATGACAGCTAGAACTGTCAATAGAATATAAGTACCAGTTAGGTAAAGATTTTTCTTACGTTTCATTATTTAGCAGCCCCTTCCTTGAATGAAGATGATCTTGTGTAGGCCAAGAGACTGAATGTTGCAGAGATGGCGAAAATCAAGATACCGATAACAGATGCCAAGTTGTAGTCTTTAGCGCTAACAGTCAGTTTGTAGAGCCAAGTTACCAAGAGGTCAGTTGAACCCGCTTGATAGTATTCAGAGTTAGTAGGTCCACCACCAGTAAGGAAGTAGATAACGTTGAAGTTATTGATATTACCGATGAATTGTTGAATCAACGATGGTGCCATGATCAAGAGAATTTGTGGGAAAGTGATGCTCTTGAAGATTTGGAATTTGCTTGCTCCATCAATTTCAGCTGCTTCAATCTGCTCAGTTGGCAAGTTCATGATGATACCAGTTGCAACCAACATTGTGAACGGAATACCAATCCACATATTAACAAAGATAATAGAGAACTTAGCCCAGAGAGGGTCAGTCAAGAATGGAATTGGTCCATTAGTGAGATGCAAGGTTTGAAGCAAACCATTCAAAGGACCATGGTCGTTAAGGAAGTTTCGCATCAAAAGAAGGGATACGAACTGAGGGACGGCGATAGTGATAACAAAGAGTGTACGCCAAACTTTCTTGAATTTAAGTCCTTTAGTGTTGAGCAAGAGAGCAAGGACAATACCGAAGAAGAAAGTTGTTGCTGTTGCAGCAACTGCCCAAATCAAGGTCCATGTCAAAAGTGGGAAGAAAGTACCAGCCATACGACCTTGCAAAACTTCACCAAAACTTGAGAAACCAACCCAGTCAAAGAGTGATTTAGGTGCTGGGTGATTGTGGTCAAAGTTAGTAAAGGCCAAACAGATCATGTAGATCAAAGGCAAGATTGTGAAGAGCAAAACTCCAATCAATGGTACAGTCATAAGTCCCATGTGGAAACGACCATCAGCCAAGGTCTTGAAGTCTTCGACAAAGTTAGGAACTTTACGTCCAGACTGTTTGAGAGCCATGAGATGACGAGCACTCTTAAGGTTACACCAGTAAATATAAGCGAAAACTGCACAGAAGATTAATGATGCAAGACCAAAAATCAACATAAGCATTGAATTATCTCCAGCGACCTGAACAGTAAGCTTAACCCCATTAACTTCTTTAATAGCCTCACCTTGTTCTTGAGTCCCCAAGGTAATCATACCTTTAAGCGCAGGGATGATTTGAATAACGAAGGCTACTAAGAAGGCAATCTCAGAAAGGAGGAAGAGCAAGCCCTTGGTGAACTGTTTGTTGACCAAGTTTGCCAATCCCATTACCAGAAAGGATAATTTGACATCCCATGTACCTTCTTTGAAGACTTGGCGCATAGGAGTTGTGTCGTAGATTGTTTGTGACATAGATATCTCCTCAGATAAATGTTTAATTAGTGATAGATAAAGAGGCTAGGAACCTGACCTGCCTCTTTACCTTCTCATAGTTAGGATTCTTATTTAGCTGCTGCCAAATCTTTATCAAATTGTTGTAATTTAGTAAGGAATTGGTCTTCCTTGATTTTACCGTTATATGCATCACTCATAAGAGCAGCACTTTCAGTCCAGAAGACTGACATTTGACTAAGTTTAGGCATAACAGTTGTGTACTGATCAGATGAACCCATAGTAATTACAGCTTGTGCAAGTGCATCCTTTTGAACAGCTTCAGAAGCTTGAACGTCTTTGTTAGCTGGGATGATGTGACGGTCTTCATTAGTGAATTGGTTATTTTGACTGTCTTTGCTTGTCAAAGCTTGTGCCAATTGGTAAGAAGCAGCGATACGTTCTGCGTTACCTTTAGATGGTGTTTGGTTAACAGCGTAAAGTTTAACACCCATGAAGGCTTTTTGTTGAACATCTTGACCACCGATATTAACTGTTGGGTAAACAGCAACACCAAGATTGTCTTTACCAACAGCTTTAGCAGCTGCAGCGTAGTCCCATGGTCCTGATTGGAAAGCATCAACAGAACCATCTTCGAATTTAGCCATCATGTTAGCTGAATCGACATTAACAAATCCTTTATTGTCTTTTTGAGCTGCGATGAATTTAAGAACGTTCACACCAGCTTCGTTACCCCAGTTAGTACCTTTCACATCTTCACCGTTAGGACCAAAGAGTGTGTCACCAACTGAAAGGAAGAGAGGAGCAGTTACATAAGCGTTAACTTCTTTCAAGTTGCTACCAAATTTAGCTTTAGAAGTGATTGTTTCATATGATTTCACATCTTCTTCATTAAGTTTAGATTTGTTGTAGTATGTAACTTGAGTTTCGATACCGTATGGGAAGGCGTAAGTTTTACCTTTGTATTGAGCACCTACAGCAGCTTGTTCAGTATCTTGCTCAGCAATTTCTTTTGAGTATTGCTCTGGGATTTCTTGGATAGCTCCAGCGTCTACCAATTTACCGAGTTGGTCATGTGGAAGTGAGAAGACATCTGCAGCAGTAGAAGCGTCCTTAGTCAAGTTTTCTTGAGCATTTGGATCTTCCATTTCAACCATATCAACTTTGTAACCAGATTTCTTTTCAAACTGTGCTACTGTATCTGAGTAAGATTTCTTAGCACCAGTTGGTACCCAAAGTTTCAAAGTCTTGCTATCTGAGCTTGAGCTCTTGCTTGAGTTTGAGCCACAAGCTACCAAGAGCGACCCAGCCACGAGAAGTCCAGCACTACCAAGTAATACCTTTTGCCATTTTTTCATTTCTATTTCCTCCAGAAATTTAGTTTACGATAACCATTATGCAATCGCTTTCATCATTTGTCAAGTATTTTATAAAAAAATTTTTAACTTTGTGCAAACGATTGCAAAACTAAATTGTTTCGGTTATAATTGTTCTTGTATTTTACGACTATAAATATTTATGAGAATGAGAGGAAAATAATGGCTACAATTAAGGATGTTGCCCAAAAAGCAGGAGTAAGTCCTTCAACGGTTAGTAGGACCTTAAAAGATAATCCAGCCATTTCTGAAGAAACAAAAAACAAGGTGCGGGCGGCTATGGATGAATTAGGTTATGTCCCCAATCTTGCAGCTCAGATGTTGGCAACTGGCTTAACTCATAGTTTAGGTGTGATTCTTCCTCCTTTGGCGAATAGAGAAAATATCAGTCAACCCTTCTATATGGAAATTCTAACGGCTATCAATGAAGAAGCAAGTCGCAATACTCAGGTCGTCAGTATTGCCACAGGTGCTAGTTTGGATGAATTGGTTAAACAAGTCGAACTCATGCATCGCCAAAAACGAGCTGATGGTTTCATTATTCTCTACTCTGAGAAGAATGATCCTGTTAAATCCTATCTCCTAAAAGAAAAAGTTCCTTTTGTCGTCATTGGAGCTGCAGGTGATACAAAAGATAAGGTTACCTACATCGATAATGACAATAAGGCCTTAGGTAAGGAAGCAGTGACTTATTTATCATCTCATGGTCATAAAAAAATAGGTTTTATTACGGATGACCTTTTTGGTCAAGTAGGACAGGAACGTTATCGAGGTTATAAAGAAGCAGCAGATGAACTAGAATTAGAAATCTTACCTGAACTTGTATTTTCATCTAAAACAATCGATAAGCTAAAGAAGGAATTAGATAGATTTTCTCCGACAGCTTTGATTGTCAAGGATGACCTTATTGCCCTTCGTCTCATTCAATGGCTAAATAATCAAGGAATTAGAGTACCTGAAGATTATGCTATCATTTCCTTCAATAATTCTACTTTTGCAGAAATCATGCATCCGTTCTTGACCACTTTTGATATTAATATCCAAGAACTTGCTAAAGAAAGTGTACAAAGTCTTATGGGACTCCTTAAGTCAACTAAGAACAAGTCACAGAAAGTCATCATTCCATTTAAACTTATAGAAAGAGAAAGCGTCTTAACGCATTCATAATATCTTAAGGAGAATCTAAGTAGTTGGTTAGTAAATTAGCCGGCTACTTTTTTATTTTATGTAAGATGACTATTTTCCGGAATTTACTAGAAGCCTCGGCTTAAAAACACTCTCTCAAATTGTAAGCGTTTGTTTTGCGAACAATTATTCAAGAAAAAATAAAAAAATTTCTATTTTTTTGCTAAAAATTCTTGACTAATGCAAACGTTTGCATTATAATCATAAGTGTAAAAAATAATTTGAGGTAAACTTTATGGACAAACGAGCAAGCGGTGTATTGATGCACATCACATCACTTCCAGGTGACTACGGGATCGGATCTTTCGGTCAAGCAGCCTATGACTTTGTTGATTTCTTGAAAGAAACAAAACAAACTTACTGGCAGATCTTGCCACTTACTACAACAAGTTATGGGGACTCACCTTATCAATCATTCTCTGCGGTAGCGGGGAATACACACTTCATCGATTTGGATTTCCTTATTCGTGACAAGTTTCTAACTAAAGCTGATGTTAAAGGCGCTGACTTTGGATCAGATCCAGAGTTTATCGACTATGCTAAAGTTTATGAAGCACGTCGCCCAATCCTTGAAAAAGCAGTAAAAGCTATCTTGGCAGATAAAAAAGAAGCTAAAAAATTCGAAGCTTTTAAAACTAAAAATGCTAACTGGTTAGCAGATTATGCTGATTTCATGGCTATCAAAGAACACTTTGATAACAAAGCGCTTCAAGATTGGGATGACAAAAAAGCAGTTAAACGCGATGAGGCAACTCTTGAAAAACTTCGCAAAGAACTTGCTGATGTCATCACTTACCACCAAGTAGTGCAATACCTCTTCTTTAGCCAATGGGCAGAACTTAAAGCCTATGCTAACAAAAATGGTATTCAAATCATTGGTGACATGCCAATTTACATCTCAGCTGATAGTGTTGAAGTTTGGACTCAACCACACCTCTTCAAACTAGATGCCGAATGTAAACCACGTTACATTGCCGGAGTTCCACCAGATAACTTCTCAGCTACTGGTCAACTTTGGGGTAACCCAATCTACGCTTGGGATAAACATAAAGCTGAAAACTATTCTTGGTGGGTATTCCGTATTCAAGAATCATTCAAACTTTATGATTACTTGCGTATTGACCATTTCAAAGGTTTCTCTGACTTCTGGGAAATTCCTGGCGGAGATGAAACAGCTGAAAATGGTAAATGGGTTCCAGGACCTGGTTACGACCTTTTCAAAGTTGTTAAAGAAGAATTGGGTGACCTTAACATCATTGCCGAAGACCTTGGTAACATTGATGATAAGACACGTAAACTTCTTGCAGACTGTGGCTACCCTGGAATGAAAATCGTACAATTTGGTTTCTATGACACTACTGGTAACAGTATTGACATTCCACATGTTTACACGCATCATTCAGTTGCCTACACAGGTACACACGATAATGAAGTCATCAACGGTTGGTACGATAACTTGACGCAAGAGCAACGTGATTACACTGATGCTTACATCAACCGTCGTCAAGGTGAACCAATCACACGTGCTCTTCTTCGCACTCTCTTTGCTACAGTAAGCAACACAGCTATTGCGACTATGCAGGATATCCTTGATAAACCTGAAAACAGTCGTACAAACTTCCCTAACACAGTTGGTGAAAACTGGAAATGGCGTATGCTTCCAGGTGAAATCACTGTAGATAAGAAAGAATTTTTGACAGATATTACAGAAAGATATAATCGAGGTAATAAATAAAATGGCTACATTTACACAATATGTTGAAGCAAAAAACAAAAATCTTAAAGACCTTTCAAACGAAGAAATCTACTATCTTTTGTTGGAATTCGTAAAAGAAGCAGCTGCTCCAAAACCTAAAAACGATAGCAAACGTAAAGTTTACTACATCTCAGCTGAGTTCTTGATTGGTAAACTTTTGTCTAACAACTTGATCAACCTTGGCATCTACAAAGATGTTAAAGCTGAATTGGCTGCTGCTGGTAAATCAATCAGCGAAGTTGAAGACGTTGAACCAGAACCATCTCTTGGTAACGGTGGTTTGGGTCGTTTGGCTTCATGTTTCATCGACTCTATGGCAACACTTGGCATCAACGGTGAAGGTGTTGGGCTTAACTACCACTGTGGTCTTTTCAAACAAGTCTTCAAAGATAACAAACAAGATGCAGAACCAAACTACTGGATTGAAGATCAATCATGGTTGGTACCAACTGATATCTCTTATGATGTTCCATTCAAAAACTTCACATTGAAATCACGTTTGGACCGCTTGGATATCTTGGGTTACAAGAAAGAAACTAAGAACTACCTTAACCTCTTCGATATCAACGGTTTGGATTACGATTTGATTGAAAAAGGAATCACTTTTGATCAAGACGAAATCCAAAAGAACTTGACACTTTTCCTTTACCCAGACGACTCAACTCGTAAAGGTGAGCTCTTGCGTATTTACCAACAATACTTCATGGTATCAAACGCTGCTCAACTTTTGATTGACGAAGCTATCGAACGTGGTTCTAACCTTCACGACCTTCCAGATTACGCTTATGTACAAATCAACGATACTCACCCATCAATGGTAATTCCAGAATTGATCCGTCTTTTGACAGAAAAACATGGATTTGAATTTGATGAAGCAGTAGCTATCGTAAGCAAAATGGTTGGTTACACAAACCACACTATCTTGGCTGAAGCCCTTGAAAAATGGCCTCTTGACTACCTTGAAGAAGTCGTTCCACACCTTGTTGTTATCATCAAGAAATTGGATGCTATCATTCGTGGAAAATACGAAGATCCACGTGTTCAAATCATTGACGAACACAACCGTGTTCACATGGCTCACATGGACATCCACTTCTCTACAAGCGTTAACGGTGTAGCAGCACTTCACACAGAAATCCTTAAAGCTTCTGAGTTGAAACCATTCTACGACCTTTACCCAGAACGCTTCAACAACAAAACAAACGGTATTACATTCCGTCGTTGGTTGGAATTCTCAAACCAAGAACTTGCTGACTACATCAAAGAATTGATTGGTGATGGTTACCTTACTGACGCAACTCAATTGGAAAAATTAGCTGCCTTTGCTGATGATCCAGCAGTTCACAAACGTTTGGCTGAAATCAAATATGATAACAAGTTGTCACTTAAACGTTATCTTAAAGCCAACAAAGGTATTGAGCTTGATGAAAACTCAATCGTTGATACACAAATCAAACGTTTCCACGAATACAAACGTCAACAAATGAACGCTTTGTATGTCATCCACAAATACTTGGAAATCAAAAAAGGAAACCTTCCAAAACGTAAAATCACTATCATCTTTGGTGGTAAAGCAGCTCCTGCCTACGTTATTGCTCAAGACATCATCCACTTGATCTTGTCACTTTCTGAACTCATCAACAATGATCCAGAAGTAAGCAAATACCTCAACGTTCACTTGGTTGAAAACTACAACGTAACAGTTGCTGAACACCTCATCCCAGCAACAGATATCTCAGAACAAATCTCATTGGCTTCTAAAGAAGCTTCAGGTACAGGTAACATGAAATTCATGCTTAACGGTGCCCTTACACTTGGTACAATGGACGGTGCCAACGTTGAGATTGCTGAATTGGTAGGACCAGAAAACATCTTCACATTTGGTAAAGATTCTGATACAATCATCGACCTTTATGAAAAAGAAGGTTATGTACCACGTGATTACTACGAAAAAGATGCTAACATCAAAGCAGCTGTTGACTTTATCGTAAGCGAAGACCTCGTTAAAGTTGGAGATAAAGAACGCTTGGAACGTCTCCACAAAGAACTTATCTCTAAAGACTGGTTCATGACGTTGATTGACTTGGCTGAATACATCGACAAGAAAGAAGAAGTATACGCAGCTTACGAAGATCAAGATGCATGGAACAAAAAAGTTGTTTACAACATTGCTGAAGCAGGATTCTTCTCATCTGACCGTACAATCGAACAGTATGACAAAGAAATCTGGCACACAAAATAATAATCTAGTTGCATAGAAGAAGAACAAGATCAGAAATGGTCTTGTTTTTTTGCATGAAAAAAACACGGCTAATAGATAAATTAGCTGTGTTTACATAAATAATGTTATGTTACCTATGAGTTATAATTCAGTATATCATTCATATAGGCTTCTTTATTTGATGAATCATAAGTTTTAGATGTTGAGTATTTTAGATAATGGATTTCATTTTTTGCATTTCTGGATTCTTCTTGTAAGTAAGAATCTGTAATGGTAATCTTAAAATCCTCGCTCTTCCCTGTTAAATCGAGGCTTAGTGGAAAATTTGTAAATTCATCTAAGTAAAAGGCCATTTTATAAAAGTTGTACCTGTCACCTCTAAAGGAATTTAAGTGAGGGAATTGTATATGGTAGATGCCATTCCAATAATTTCCATACTCTCTAATTTCGTAGTCATCGAAGAATTCCTGAATTCTTTCTTTGTTAGCAAAATCCTTATCAAAGGTAACAAAGGGAGCCTGCCAATCCCAGAGTGGGATGTCTCCTTCATTTCCGTAGATAATATAGCTTTGCATTTTTCCTGATTTAGGATTTTTCAACTGAAAGTGGTATTCACTGACACCATCTTTCACAGCCCCAGTTTGATAAAGGGTATCGCCAGGAACTATCATAAACAGGAAGTCCCTTAGATATAACTCGAAGTCGGCATCCATTGTTTTATCATGTAATCCAGGGAAACGTCGAATCATTTGTCTGTAATTCTCTGCATTCGAAAACCATTCTTCATCAAAACCCGGACCAACCTCAAAAACTTTACGGTCAAAATAGCGTTCATAACGGTCGAAAAAGTTTTCAGTAGAAGTCACCTGTCCAAATGGTAAAATGATTTTGGTCTTATCAGTAAAAGTGATATGCAATAAAAGTCTGCGGGGATCAATTCCTTTATCAATATAATGGCCGACCTTATATGTAGACAGATTATCAGGGAAATCGTCTTTTCCGAAGTGTAGGACCTCAATCTCAATATCTTTGACAACTTTTCTTTGAGGTATTATCTTCTTGACGCTGTAATTATAGGCTTTGTAATAGTAATTGTTTTTATCGTAGAGATAAGGCTTATAAGCTCGTTGGTAGGCATTATAGAGAAACATTCCAAAGACTACAAAAAGAAGCAGAGCAAATGCTATTTTGACCTTTTTATTTATTTTACTGGTTAGCTTCGAGAAAAAGAGACTTAATTTACTAGGATTTTGTATCATTCCAAAACTCCCCATATATTTTTTACTATTATATCATGAAAATCCTTATACCTAAGGCGTCTTCGTGTACTTTGTCACCGTTTTCCTTTATAATATAAGTATCACATTACAAGAGGAGACCTCATGAAATATATTGTAAACACATCAAATGATCCTGCCTATAATATTGCTTTGGAAGCCTATGCCTTTCGTGAATTGGTGAATGAAGATGAACTGTTCATTCTTTGGATTAACCGTCCAGCTATCATTGTCGGTAAGCACCAAAATACCATTCAAGAGATTAACAAAGAATATACAGATGCTCATGGTATTAAGGTCGTTCGTCGTTTGTCTGGTGGTGGCGCTGTTTATCACGATTTGAATAACCTCAACTATACTATTATTTCAAATAAGGCAGATGAAGGTGCTTTTGACTTTAAGACTTTCTCTCAACCTGTAATCGCAACACTTGCTGATTTGGGAGTTAAAGCTGAATTTACTGGCCGAAATGACCTTGAAATCGACGGTAAAAAGTTCTGTGGAAATGCTCAAGCTTACTATAAAGGGCGTATGATGCACCATGGTTGCTTGCTCTTTGACGTTGATATGTCCGTTCTTGGCCAAGCCCTCAAAGTCAGCAAAGACAAAATTGAATCAAAAGGTGTTAAATCTGTACGAGCTCGTGTAACAAACATCGTAGATGAATTACCAGAAAAAATCACAGTAAATGAATTCTCAGATAAAATCTTGGAAAAAATGAAGGAATTTTACCCTGACATGACTGAATACGTCCTTTCTGAGGATGAATTAGCTAAAATCCAAGAGTCTTATGAGAAGCAATTCAATACTTGGGACTGGACATACGGTCAATCACCAGAATACACAGTAGAGCGTAACGTTCGTTACCCAGCTGGTAAGATCTCAACTTATGCCAATGTTGAGAATTCAATTATTAAATCTGTTAAGATTTACGGAGATTTCTTTGGTATCGGGGATGTATCTGATATTGAAGACTTGCTGGTCGGTGTACCTTACGAGTACGAAGATGTCTTGGCTAAACTTAAAACCATTGACACAGCACATTATTTCTCACGTATGACAACTGAGGAGGTTGCAAAAGCTATCGTAGCTTAATCATTGTTTGAACAATCTGGAAAACTCCAGGTTGTTTTTTCTTGGGAAAAATTCTATAAGTAAATAATACGTTATAAAGATTTTTAAAAATCAAAGAACGATAAAGATATTATCAAAAGTTGGTTTATGATTGATTTAGTGTGGTATTTTGTATATCAGGATTGTAAATCTATAAAGCCGCTAAGTGAAAAACATCTTATAATATCTTTCCGAAAAACTGTAATTTTCTTGAAAGAAAGATAAGGGTGTGATATACTTCTATTAAGTAACTTTGGAGAGAAAAATCAAATGAAACGTGAACTCTTGCTTGAAAAAATTGAAGAATACAAATCTCTAATGCCTTGGTTTGTTCTGGAGTATTATCAATCTAAACTATCGGTACCGTATTCTTTTACAACCTTATACGAATACCTTAAGGAATATAAACGCTTTTTTGACTGGTTGATTGACTCAGGTATTTCAGATGCTGATGATATTTCCTCAATTGACATCAAAACCTTGGAAAATCTAACTAAAAAAGATATGGAGTCATTTGTCCTTTATCTACGAGAACGTCCATCTTTGAATACCTATTCCAAGAAACAGGGTGTTTCTCAAACGACCATTAATCGTACACTTTCAGCTCTATCTAGTCTCTATAAGTATTTAACCGAGGAGGTCGAGGGTCCTGACGGTGAGCCGTATTTCTATCGTAACGTTATGAAAAAAGTTTCTACTAAGAAAAAAAAAGAAACTCTAGCTGCACGTGCTGAGAATATCAAACAAAAACTCTTTCTTGGCGATGAAACCATGGAATTCCTAAATTATGTAGAAAATGAATACGAAGTCAAGCTCTCAAATCGCGCCAAATCATCGTTTTATAAGAATAAAGAACGTGATTTGGCTATCATTGCCTTGCTGCTGGCTTCAGGTGTTCGACTTTCTGAGGCTGTTAATTTGGACCTTAAAGATATCAATCTAAAAATGATGGTCATTGATGTTACTCGAAAAGGCGGCAAACGTGACTCAGTTAATGTAGCAAGTTTTGCAAAGCCCTATCTTGAAACTTATCTTAGTATACGTGATAAACGCTATAAGGCTGAAAAGCAAGATGTTGCCCTCTTTTTAACGGAATATCGAGGGGTTCCCAACCGTATTGATGCTTCGAGTATCGAAAAAATGGTTGCCAAATATTCTCAGGATTTCAAGATACGTGTGACTCCTCATAAACTTCGACATACTCTGGCAACACGTCTTTATGATGCTACCAAATCTCAAGTTTTAGTTAGTCACCAACTTGGCCATGCTTCTACTCAGGTTACCGATCTATATACGCATATTGTTAATGATGAGCAAAAAAATGCTCTAGACAATTTATAATTAGCTATCCCAACCATTCCTATTTGGAGTGGTTGTTTTTAGTTTACATAAATTTAATTATGCTAAGGACGTTTTGTTATCCCTTTAAATACATAACTATATTTATGTAAACTATCATACACAAAAAACAAACTCTCCTTCATGGAAAGCTTGTTTTACTTATTAATAATCTTTAAGGGCAGTTTCAACGGCTGCTTTTTCTTTTTCAATCAAGTTTACTCGTGCAGCAATTGTCTTAATTCCCATCAAGATATTACGTTCTAAGGCTTTATCACTTGTTTGTGGCTCGAAGAAAGCAATATATTGATCAAGACGTTCTTGCGTTTTAAAGATTCCTGCTGGGATATTAACAAAGCTATCAAAGCTCATATCGCCACCTAAGGCTGCCTTAATCCAATCCCAGTTATCTTTCGCCCAGTTCCAAACGGTTTCTTGTGCAAATGATTTGCTGAGGAAGTTCATATACCAGAGATACAAGTCTTGAGGTTTAACAACATGTTTGTCTTTAAGCTGATCTAGGACAAAGTCAAGGCCTTCTTGGTTTTTAAGATATGAAACTGCTTGAGTCAATTGACGACGGAAGTTACTATCGTTTGTTGCCACGTAAGCATTGACATAATCTTCAACAAGTGTAAGACTGTTTTCTTGTTTCATTTGATTAATGAGAACGAGTCCACGGACACTTGCTGGGATGCTTTCGATGTTTTCTTTATGAGCTTGGAAAACACTTGCGGCCGCAAAGACTGCTGGTTGATAGTCTGCTTGAATCAGGTAGCTAAGAGCTGTTTGACGAACCATTTCGTCTTCATCTGATTCTCCATCTTTGGCATCGAAATCAAGACGCTCAAAGTCGTTTTGGAATTGACGACGTACTAAAGCCTTGTAATGCACTTCTGCTTCTGTATCTTCATCTATAAAGCGTTTCAAACCAGCGAGGATTTGAGACTTAGCTTGAGCAATCAAGAAGCTTTCTTCTTTTTCGACAAGATCAAGAAGAGCGACTAGGCTTGCATACGAGATACGGCCACTTTCAGCAAGAAGACGGCGTTCTTGCAAAATCTGAAGTTTACTTACAGTATCAAGGTTAGCAAATTCCTCTAAGAGTTGGTCCAAGAGTTCACCTTGATAATCTGTGATGTAATGTGCTGTATTTGCTGTATTAAGGCGAAGAGCTCCTTTATTTTCAGCAGCAAGCTGGTTATAATTTGGAATCTCAATATGCTCTTCTGAGAGTGTGTCTGGGAGCCCCTTCCAGTTTGTGTTCAATGGAATCTCCCAAAGACGACCTTTATCTTCATGTTCACCAATGAAGAATTGTTTTTGACTAAGAATAAGAGTGTCGTCAACTACTTCTGCACTAACAACAGGGTAACCTGGCTGCTCCAACCAAGTATCCATGAAACTAGAGACATCTTTACCAGAAGCATCAGAAAGGGCATTCCAGAGATCTCGTCCAATAGTGTTGTTGTACTGATGTTTTTCGAAGTAAGCTTTAAGTCCTTTAGCAAAGGCTTCGTCACCTAACCAACGGCGAAGCATATGCATGAGACGGCTACCTTTAGCATAAACGATAGCACTATCAAAGAGGGTATTAATCTCATCTGGGTGATTGACTTCCATATGGACAGACTGAACACCGTCTGTAGCATCACGTTGGAGGGCATGAGGCACACCAGTTGTTTGGAAATCTTCAAAGATATTCCAGCTAGGCTCAATGGCATCTACTGAAACATACTCCATCATATTGGCAAAGCTTTCGTTAAGCCAGAGATCATCCCACCATTTCATTGTAACAAGGTTACCGAACCATTGGTGAGCCAATTCGTGGGCAACCACAAGGGCTACTTGTTGACGACTTGCAGCCGAGCTATTTTCATCTACAAGAAGGTAAACTTCACGATAGGTAACAAGTCCCCAGTTTTCCATGGCACCTGCTGAGAAGTCAGGAAGTGCGAGATGGTATGACAATGGGATAGGATACTTGACTTGGAAGTAGTCTTCGTAGAAATCAATGACACGAACGGCAATATCAAGGGCAAAGTCAACGCTGTTTTCAGCTTGTGCAACTGTAGCGAAGACACCAACTTCAGTACCGTTTTGCGTTTTCGCTGTCTTACCTTGAAGAGCTCCAAAACCAAAGGCAAGGAGGTATGTAGACATACGAGGGGTTGTCTCAAAAGTCCAAACTCCAGTCTCTTCACGCAAATGGCTATTGATTTCAGGCATATTTGACAAAGCGATATCGCCTTCTTCAGCATCAAATTTCAATGAGAAATCAAAAGTAGCTTTAGCTTCTGGTTCATCAACAGATGGGAAGGCTTCACGCGCAAAATGAGATTCAAACTGCGTTGAAATAATTTCTTTTTTCTCACCATTGTAGGTGTAATATGATGGGTAAATCCCTGTCATATTATCTGTAATACGACCAGAGAATTCAATGACAAGCGTCAAAACACCGGTCTCTGGAAGTTCAATATGGAAGGCTTCGTTAGCATCATCCATTTGGAAGTTTAACGAGTCATTATCCAAGAGAACGGAACTAATGGTAAGGTCTTTTTGGTGAAGGGAGATATGGTTATCAAGGGCTTCACCTGTAATGGCAACATTCCCTGTAAAGGTCTTTTCAGAACGATTAATGTCCAAGAAAAGATTGTAATTTTCAGGGATGAAACTTTCGATAAAACGAGCAACAGATGCTGTCATACGTATATACTCCTAATCTAACTTTTCGTATCGAAACAGACTGACAAATGTTTCGATATTAGACTCTTTTACAAAAGAAAAGGGTCTGAATTATTCAATACAAACCCATTATAACATAGATTAGAAGCTTTGCCTACAGTTCAATGATTTTACCAGATTTGAGGTAGACAACCCACTCGCAGAGATTGCGGGCATAGTCACCGATACGTTCCAAATACATAAGTACTTGGAAATATTCTTTGGCAGCGAAGGCGGCATCAGGATTCTTACGAACACCTTCTACTGTCATGGCTTGAATATCACGGAAATAGTTATCAATGATTTCATCTGAAGCTGCGATTTCATAAGCGCGTCGTTCGTCACTGTTCAAGTAAACATCTAGAGCATCTTCGACCATGTGGCGGACTGCTTTCCCCATTTTCTTGATTTCAGCTTCAATTTCAGTTAGACGTTCTTCACCTTTAATGCGGATGGTTGCTTTAGCGATAGCAACGGCATGGTCACCCATACGCTCAACGTCGCTAGATGCTTTAAGTGCGGTGATAACTGTACGCAAATCACTTGATACAGGTTGCTGTAGAGCAATAATTTCAAGTGATTTTTTCTCAAGTTTGGTTTCGTAGTTATTGACGATTTCGTCATTTTCAATGACTTCCTTAGCCAAATCACGGTCATGGCTGATAAAGGCACGTACAGCTTTCTTAAGCTGAGCTGCAACCTCTGTACCCATAGCGTAAAATTGGTTGTGGAGTTTTTCTAATTCTTCTTCGAAGGGAGTTCGTAACATCATAATTTTTTTAGTAATCTGTCCTTTCTTAACCGAATTTACCGGTAATATAATCTTCAGTTTCTTTATGTTGTGGATTTAGGAACATGTCTTTCGTTGATGAATACTCGATGAGTTCTCCATCAAGGAAAAAGGCTGTTCGTTGTGAGATACGACTTGCCTGCTGCATAGAACGAGTGACTAGCAACAAGGTGTATTGTTCTTTAAGGTTATAGAGGGTTTCCTCAATCTTACCAGCGGATATAGGGTCAAGGGCCGACGTTGGTTCGTCAAGAAGGATAACCTTTGGAGATGTGGCTAGTACTCGTGCAATACAGACACGTTGTTGTTGCCCTCCTGAAAGTCCAAGTGCTGAGTCATGGAGACGGTCTTTAACCTCTTCCCAGATTGAAGCACCCTTTAGTGATTCTTCTACTGCTTGATCAAGAACAGCCTTATCTTTGATACCATTGATACGAAGGCCATAAACCACGTTTTCATAGATTGACATTGGAAAAGGATTGGGTTGTTGGAAGACCATTCCGATTTCTTTACGGAGTTCAACGGTATCTGTTCGAGGACTGTAGACATTGTGACCGTTGTATGAAACAGCACCAGTAAGTGTCCATTCGGGATTTAAATCTCCCATTCGGTTGATAGAACGGAGCAGGGTTGATTTCCCGGATCCTGAAGGACCGATAAGGGCCGTGATTTCATTTGGATAGAAATCCATTGTCACATTATTGAGGGCTTTTTTCTTATTGAAATACACCGATAAATCATTAATTGAAATGATTGGTTCAGTCATAAGTGCTCCTTTCTATCCAAAGCGTCCTGATACATAGTCACTGGTTGACTGTAGGGCAGCATCTTGGAAGATTTTCTTGGTTTCATCATATTCGATAAGATCACCAAGGTAGAAGAATGCTGTATAATCACTAGCACGCGCTGCTTGTTGCATATTGTGCGTCACGATGATAATAGAGTAATCTTCCTTAAGTTCAAACATGGTCTCTTCGAGTTGCATAGTAGCTACAGGGTCCAATGAAGCTGCAGGTTCGTCCATGAGGAGAATCTGCGGTTTCACGGCAATAGCTCTTGCAATACAAAGACGTTGCTGCTGACCACCTGAGAGGGTAAAGGCAGATTTATGAAGGTCATCTTTAACTTGATCCCAAAGTCCAGCTTGCTTAAGTGATGTTTCAACAATCTCGTCCAAGGTTTGCTTATCTCTTACACCTTTACGTTCGTGAGCAAAGGTGATATTTCTGTAAATAGACTTGGCGAATGGATTTGGACGTTGGAAAACCATTCCAATATGTTTACGCATTTCATAAACATTGATATTACTTGCGTTAACATCGACTCCTTGATAAAGGATTTGTCCAGTAACCTTAGCAATATCAATCGTATCATTCATACGGTTTAGACTACGAAGAAAAGTTGATTTACCGCATCCTGAAGGCCCAATAAGAGCTGTGATTTTATTTTTCTCGAATTGCATGTCAATGCCTTTGATGGCTTCTTTTTGACCATAGTAGACATGCAAGTCCTTTGTTTCAAGAGCGAGCTCCTTCTCTGGGAAGGTAATAATATGACGCTCGTCCCAATTATATTTTGTCATAATAACTCCTTTAAGCGGATGTTAATTTCTTATGGAGGTAAGCTCCCAAACGACGTGCACCAAAGTTGAAAATCAGAATGAAAATCAAGAGCACTGCTGCTGAACCGGCAGATACTGCAGTGGCGTCAGGTGTCGTACCTTCTGAGTTGACCTTCCAGATGTGAACAGCAAGTGTCTCTGCTTGGCGGAAAATCGAAATTGGACTAGAGATGCTAAGCGGATTCCAGTCGCTCCAGTTAAGTGCTGGTGCAGATTGACCTGCTGTATAGATAAGCGCTGCTGCTTCCCCGAAAATACGACCAGAAGCAAGAACGATACCAGTAACAATACCAGGTAAGGCTTCTGGAACAACAACGTGACAGATAGTTTCCCATCGAGATAAACCTAGAGCTAGGCCAGCTTCACGTTGGGTATGGTGAACGGTTCTTAAGCTATCTTCAACCGTACGAGTCATTTGTGGCAAGTTAAAGACAGTTAAGGCCAAGGCACCTGATAGGATTGAAAATCCATACTGAAATTGGACAACGAAAATCAAATATCCGAAGAGTCCGACCACCACTGAAGGTAGTGAAGATAGGATTTCAATACAGGTACGGACAAAGTTGGTAAGTCGTCCTTTTTTAGCATATTCTGATAAGAAGATGCCAGCACCCATTGAAAGAGGCACAGAAATAATCAAAGTAATAACCAATAGGAAGAATGAGTTGTAGAGTTGAACCCCAATTCCTCCACCAGCTTTGTAGGAAGATGATCGACTAGTCAAGAAAGACCAGCTGATGTGTGGTATCCCGCGAACCAAGATATAGAGAATCAAGGCTGCCAGGATTGTTACAATAATGCCAGCAATCACATAAAGCGTGCTGATGGCAATTTTATCAATTTTTTTAGCGTTCATAATTTCTCTTTCTCTCACGGGTAATGAATTTCACCAACATATTGAAACCAAGACTCATCAATAAGAGCACCAGGGCGAGAGACCAAAGGACATTGTTTGAAACAGTACCCATGACTGTATTTCCGATTCCCATAGTCAAGACAGATGTCAATGTTGCTGCTGGTGTCGTTAAAGAAGTTGGAATCACGGCAGAATTTCCGACAACCATTTGGATGGCCAGAGCTTCACCAAAGGCACGGGCCATACCAAAGATAACGGCCGTGAAGATACCAGGTTTAGCCGCATTAAGTGTCACACGCCAAATCGTTTGCCAGCGTGTAGCTCCCATGGCCAGACTAGCTTCACGATAGTGACGAGGCACTGCACGAAGCGTATCTGTTGTCATAAAGGTTACGGTTGGTAGAATCATGACGAACAAGACAAAGGTACCTGAAAGAATACCAAAACCTGTTCCACCAAAAATTAAGCGAACAAATGGAACCACGACTTGGAGACCAATAAATCCATAAACAACGGATGGAATTCCGACCAAAAGTTCAATAGCGGGTTGTAGGAACTTGGCCCCTTTAGGAGAAATCTCAGTCATAAAGATGGCTGCTCCAATGGCAAATGGGGTTGCAACCAAGGCTGAAAGTAAAGTCACTACGAATGATCCCAAAATCATTGGTAGAGCCCCGAATTTGCCCTCAGATGGTGACCAATCACCACTAAAGAGAAACTCGACCAAGCTAACTTTATTGACAAAGAAAGTCGCCAGCCCTTTTTGAGCAACGAAAAGTAAAATCATCGCCACGATAAAAACAATCAAAGCTAGGCAAAGGAAAGTGATTGTTTTACCAAACTTTTCGAGGCGTGAATTTTTAGAGGGTGATGTTAATTGTTTCACCAATTCTTCATTTTTCATGCTTACTCCTCACTCTTCTTTGAGACTTTACCATCAGCATCCTTGGTAACTTTCATGCTATGGATGGAAATGTAACCCATTTTTGCGACGACGTTTTCTTGGACTTCGTCACTCATCATGTAATCTAAGAATTGTTTGGTATAGCTATCCGGTTTTCCCTTGGTATACATATGCTCGTAGGACCAAATCGGCCAATCGTTAGTTGCAACATTTTCAGCTTTGGGTTCAAATCCATTTAACTTCAATGTTTTAACAGAATCATCAAGGTAAGCAAATGATAGGTATGAAATAGCACCTGGTGTCTGAGCAACGATTGACTTAACCATACCGTTAGAATCTTGCTCTTGGGTACGGATTGGTGATTTACCATCCATAATCACTGCATCGAAAGTTGCGCGTGATCCTGAGCTAGCTGCACGGTTAATAATAGTAATCTCTAGGTCTTTACCACCAAGCTGTTTCCAGTTTGTGATTTCACCAGTGAAAATCTTACGCAGTTGTTCTGTTGTCAAGTTATCTACAGAGACTTCTTTGTTTGTAATAACTGCAATCCCAGCAACGGCAACTTGAAAGTCAACAAGCTTACTAGCATCAATTCCCGATTTTTCCTCGGCAAAAAGGTCACTATTACCAATTTGAACGGCACCGGATTGTACTTGAGAAAGTCCAGTACCAGAACCGCCCCCCTGAACGTTAACGATATTGTCAGGGTTCTTTTCAGCGAACCCATCTGCTGCCGCCTCCACTAAGGGTTGAAGGGCCGTAGAACCAACTGCTGTAATGGACTGGCCACGGTCAATCCAAGAGGCACAGCCAGTTAAAACCAGCATGGCCATTGCCAGTGACAGAATCACTGCAAGGACTTTTGTTTTTTTCATTTTTGTCCTCCGACATTTTGTAACATAAGTAAGAAAGTGTCTCATAGATATGCTGTTAAAAGACACCTATCTAATTATAACAAGTATAGGATAATTAAGTCATATTAAAGTTTGGTTACAGGTTCTTAAATGTGAAATCTTAATCCTTTAGGATAGAAGTTTTTAACCGTATTTCCAACGATTTTAGCAAATCCAAAACCATTGCCATCCACTAAAAGCTGATACCAACCGTTTGGTTGCGTTTGGTCAAGAGTAACAACATTACCAGAAACATATTGGGCAAACTGGTCTTGAGTTAGCTCTATACTTGAAACAACTTCATCTGAGGTTAATGCAATTCCGAGAGCAAAACTTGGTTCGAAACGTTTTTTCTTGAAGACACCAAGATGCAGACCGTTACGAGCGATTTTAACTTTAGAAAGGTCTGGAAGTCCCTTAGGAAGCAGATAGAGATTGTCCCCAAAAACTTGCAGTAAACCATTCAGTCTAGTTTTAAGGTGTTTTTTTGCAAAATCTTCCCAAAGTTGCTTCTGCTCCTTGTTTAGGTTAGATTTTCCCTCTTTGATACGTGTTTGCTCAGGCACGCGCTTATCCTGGAATTTTGCCACAAACTGGCCTTCACCTTTGAAATGGTGTGGATACATTCGAGCTGTTTCTGGAAAATCAATTCCATCACTCATGCCATTCAATTTAGGGATTGCCACCAATTCAAGATCAGGATTATTTTCTAAAATCCAAGCAACAACACCTTCATTTTCCTCAGGAGACCAGGTGCAGGTTGAGTAGATCAATTGTCCACCAGGAGCGAGCATTTTCAAACCGTCTGATAAGATGTCCTTCTGTAATTGTGACAGTTCACTAGGATACTCCTTATGCCAATATTGGATTGCATCAGGATCCTTACGAAACATTCCTTCTCCAGAACATGGTCCATCAAAGACAATCGTATCAAAATAATTTTTGAAAACTTTGGCTAGTTTATCAGCTGACGTGTTTGTCACAATAACATTTCTCGCTCCAAAACGCTCAATGTTTTCAACCAGAATTTTGCTACGCTTTGGATTGATTTCATTGCTGACCAGCAGTCCTGTATTATCTAAGTAACTAAGAAGATGAGTAGACTTTCCACCTGGAGCAGCTGCCAAGTCTAAGACACGACTCCCCTTGGATGGAGCTGCCACTTGAGCAACCATTTGAGCAGCTGGTTCCTGAGAATAAACCAAACCAGTTGCATGGTCGGCAGATTTTCCGGAAATTTTACCGTAATGGCCCCAAGGTGTTTCAGGGATAGCATCAGGAAAGTCCTTCTGTTGCTTTTTCAAAGGGTTGGTACGGTAAGCGGATACGGCTTCTTGATCAAAAGATGCAAAGAAGTTCTCAGCTTCATCTCTAAGGAGGTTATTATATTTTTCTATAAAGTCTGATGGAAATTGCATAGTTTCCTTTCTATTAAAAAACTGGACTAACCAAGAGAACTTGCTGTTCTGATTTGTCCAGTATGGTTTTATGTTTCAAATTAATTTTCTGAACCCATAATATCCTTGATTTCTTCAAGTCTGTCTTTAGGCACAAGCATCACAGCTTGACGACTAGAATAATCCAGTGGTTCTCCGGTAATGGTCTCAAGGTGATAACCCAATTTTTCTCCCATAATACTTGCTGCAGCATAGTCCCATGGGTAAATAACTGAAAAGTAAGCTAAAATTTGACCAGATAGGACTTTTGACATGCTTAAACCGGCACCACCGTAGACACGAACACCCAAGGTCTTATCAATAAGGTCTTTTAAGCCGTGAAAATTTTTAGCATACATGGCTCCATTGCTAGCGACTAGGCACCGGTCTAATGGTCGATTTTTATAGGCAGGAAGCAATTTGTCATTGCAATACACATCAAACTGGCCACCACCATAGAAAAGTTGATCAGCCATGACGTTATAAATGAGACCAAATTTTCCTTGCCCCTCTTCATAGTAGGCAATCATCACACAAAAATTATCTTGTTGGACAATAAAATTGACCGTTCCATCAATTGGATCCAAGACCCAGACGTTTCCATCCTTGATATTATGCACCAAGCCATTTTCTTCAGCGAAAATATTGTCTGAAGGGAAGGCAGATTTAATACGTGCCACGAGTAAATCTTGTGTTTGTTTATCAATATTAGTGACTAAATCATCAAAAGCTGTCTTTTCTTCGACCGTGATTGTTTTACTTAAACTTTCTTTAATAAAAGCACCAGCTTCTTTGATGATTTCTTTGGCGAAAATCAGTTTATTTTCCAAGTGATACAAATCCTTTATCTTTTGCTTTAGCAGCTTTGACAGCTTGGTAGGTTGAAAAACCGCTAGCTTCTTCAAAGGCCTTGTCTAGTTGCTTTTCAGGTGCTTTGCCTGGGACAACTGTTTTATATGCCTTATAGGCTTGCAAGAGTTGGTCACGGTCAACCTTGCTCTCGTATGCTTTTTCTACCTGACTCAAAAAATGAAGCACTGTGGTGATTTCCTCAGTGCTCCATGATGGATTGAGTGGGTAGGAATAATTTCCTTTAGTCATTGTTACCCTCAATTTCAGCTCGAATGGTCGCTTGACGCAATTCTTGCTTTCTATAATCACGAGGCAAAAAGGCACGAATTTCATCTTCGTTGAAACCGATTTGCATGCGTTTGTTGTCCATAATGATAGGTCGACGAAGAAGATTTGGATATTCAGAAATCAATTGAATGAGTTCCTTGATGGTCAAATCATCCACATCGATATTCAGCTTCTGAAAGACTTTTGAACGGGTTGAAATGATATCTTCGGTACCATTTTCCGTGTAAGACAAAATCTTCATCAACTCATCGTGAGTTAATGGGCTCGTGATAATATTGTGTTCGTCAAAAGCAACTTCATGATTTGTCAACCAGGCTCGTGCTTTCCTACAGCTGGTGCAGCTAGGTGATAAAAATAAAGTTACCATGCAAACACCCCTTTCACTTTAACATTCCTAATCATTATACATTATTTGATTAGTTTTGGCTACGCTTTCTTAAAATTTTTCTGCGATTTTTTTATCGGCCTCCAGTTGAGCGCAAAGTTCCTCTATATTATTGAACTTAATCATATCACGGATATAATCTAGCCAAAAAACTTCAATTGTTTTACCATAAATATCGCCTTCAAAATCAAAGATATTGGCTTCAAGACGGAGTTCTGTTCCCCCAAAGGTAACGTTTTTTCCTAAGCTGGTCATGGAACGATAACGTTTGCCATCAATCACCACATCGGCAACATAGACACCATCAGCAGGTAGAAAGGTTCTGTCGATTGGTGCTAAATTAGCAGTTGGAAAACCAATGGTACGTCCACGTGCATCACCATGTACCACGATTCCACGTGTCGAGAATTCGTGGCCAAGAAGTTTATTGGCTTCTTTAACCTTACCTTCTCGTATCAATTGACGTACACGTGTTGACGAAATCTTTTCACCATCGCTTTGTTGTTCCTCAATAACATGAACATTACCAGAAAAATTACGGGCTAAATAGTCCGCATCCGTTCGATGGTGTCCAAACTTGTAATCAAAGCCCACAACAACCTCTTGAGCTTTTAACCGATTAATATAGTGGGCAATGAAATCATCTGAACTCGTTCGGGCAAAATCACTATTAAAATCTGTCAAATAAAGCTGATCTGTACCATAGGCTTCAAAAAGTTCACACCGTCTCTGAGGTGCTGTGATATGAAGAAGTAAATCATCCGTAAAGCGTTGGAAAGTTAGCTGAGGACTCTCATTAAAGGTAAGAACAGCTACTTCAAGCTCTTCCTCATCAGCAATCTGACGAGCCTTATCAAAAAGAACCTTGTGACCACGATGAAGCGCATCGAAATAGCCTAAGACAAGGACTGTATCCTTTTCTTGATGGATATCTTTATAATCGTTAATAGAAGTTATTTTCATTGACTTAATACTTTTCTAGGTTTATAAACTTGATTTCGCTTTTCCATGATGGCTAGAACTTTGTCTCCTAAAAAGGCCGCAACCAAGGGTTCTTGGCTATCAATAGCAATAAAGCGACCAAATGAGATTTCTTTAGCATCATCTTCAGTGACCTGTACTGCTGGCAGATCCTGAACACCAAATTCGATGGGAAGGAGGAAGGATGTATCCCCTGCTTCTACCATTTCTGAAATTTGTGAGAGAGTTAGTGCCTTATCTAAGGTTAAACCAGCTGAGGCTGTTCGACGAAGAGCAGACATATGACTCGCGTAGCCGAGTTTAGCACCCAAATCAACAGATAAGGTACGGACATAAGTTCCCTTGCTACAAGCAACACGGAAGCTGAATCTCGCAGTGTCGTTTTCTAGCTCGATGGGTGAGGTACGGACAAATTCGGTAATGGTCACTTGACGTTGTGGACGTTCTACTTCTTCTCCAGCGCGTGCGTACTCATAAAGTTTCTTTCCGTTGACCTTAACTGCTGAGTACATAGGGGGAATTTGTGTGATTCCTCCCTCAAAACTAGCCATTGCTTTGTCAACAGTTTCTTCATCTAGCTCAGTTACTGGGGTAGTTTGGACGATTTCTCCACCAGCATCCTCGGTAGTTGTCGAAAAGCCAATGGTAATTTCTCCCTCATAGACCTTCCCTGCTTCAGTCATGTATTCAATGACACGAGTCGCTTTTCCAACTGCTATAGGTAGGACACCAGTAACATCTGGATCAAGGGTACCACCATGTCCAATTTTTTTCTCTTGTAATATTTTGCGTAGTTTAAATACAGCATCATGACTGGTCATTCCAGCCTCTTTTTTTAGATTAATAATTCCTGAAATCATACTTTTAATTATATCAAAAGCAATCCTAAAGAGCTAGGTAGAAACATAAAGAGGCAGAGAGCAAAGTCTCTAACCTCTTACGGATTATAGTCATAAGCAGTCGCAGGACTGCTAGCTTTTTAATCAATATCTCTTTTAAGATCGCTTTCTAGTTCAAAGAAAGGTTTAATATCTTGCACATACTCTAGGACACCTTGAAAGTCTCCCTTGTCATCTCTAACAGCTGCATAGGTAACATAGACGAATTTTCCTAAACGTTCAGATTTGAACCACATTGGAACTTGGTCACGCTCTCCACTTCTTAGTAATTCAAAGATTTTATTGACCTTATCAAGCACTTTGGGCGGATGACAAAGTTCAACGTTTCGTCCAATTTGGCTAGGTGTTCGTTTAAAAACCATTTCACTAGCAGGAACATTATCATTATAGTATTGGAAAATATCGTCTTTATTGACGAAAGTGATTTCCAAAGGGAGATGGTTAAGAATGAGATTGGCCTGCTCCACAGAAAGATAACCATTGCCAAAAGGTTGCGTTGTTTCTCTATCTACGACAGTTTCAGTTTTTGGTTTTGGGGTGAAGCTGATGGTAAATTGTCCTTCTGGGGTATCAATAATTCGGGTATTGCCCGTATGTTCGTCAGTGCTCAGACCAGACTGTTCTTGTGATGTTTCCGTATTGTCTTCCTCAAAACGCTCACGCTTAGGTTTCCAGACGGCTGTAGGTTTTATAATTGCATAGCCATAGGCATCACTTTCCTCGGCAATCGAAAGCCAATCATCTTGTGTGAAGGTTTCAAGCAGAATCATCAGTAAGATAGCCTCTTCCTTGAAAATCATGGCTTCAAATTCTTCCGAGAAAGCTTCAAAGGACTTTGAAAATTCATCTAAATCAGCATCTGGAAGTTCTTTTAGTTTAGCTTCTGCCGCTCGAAAAAGTTTTCGGATGTCATCGTCTACTCCCCACATCACTTTTGGAGGGGAGTCATGGCCGTAACGCTCCATTATTGGAAAGAAAAGCTTTTCTTTACGCGTATAATGATTATGGAATTGACCAAGTAGAGTCATCTGATGCTTCAGTCCATTGAACAGGTCAGATTTAAAATCTTCATTTTCAGGCTTACTAATATTTTCTATGATACGTCGGATACGGAGAATAGCTGAACGTAGGGCTAAATTCTCTTGTTTAAACACATAAACAGGGTGGCCCTCTTGATCAGCGTCTGCCACTTCCACATCTGCAATAGCACCTTTAAAGAGGTTAGCGTGTACATTACAGAGGCTCATTACGTCTTCAAAGGTAACCCCATCTTCTGATGACATCAATTCATGCTCCATCATAGAGATTTCGAGGGCAGATACTCCCTTGAAGTGTTGATTGAAGCGCTCTTGAACACTCTCAGGACTGGCTCCATGGTGCAAATCTAGTAGAATTTCTTTGAGTATTTGAATACGATTATCTTCCATATTAGTCACCAATTACGTCATAACCGTTGAAAATCAAGGTTTGCTTAATTTTATCTAGGGGAATATTAGCTAACTTAGAGCCAGCTTTTAGACTAGTCACCTTACCGACAGTATTTAGCATAGCTGGATTAGACAAGGGCTTGAAACCGAGATCAATCAGTAATTCCTTAACCTCTGGATGCTCTTTAATGATTGTTGCAACAGGTTGTGATAAATCTATAGTGTTGGTAGTCATAATGACCTCCTAATAACATATTTACTACTTCCATTATACACGAGAATAATGAAAAAAAACCAACAAATCTTAGTTTGCTGGTTTTTGATTAATTTCCAAATAAAGCTTCTGTGACATTATGCTGGATATTTTCCCACTCCTGCTCTGCCCTCACCATCTTACGGTGGTAATCAGCACGCCCACGCAAGTAGGCAGCAATTTGATAATCTTGCTTCACAATTGGTATCTCAGGAATTTTGATATCCAAGAGGTCAGCCGTCGATAAATTTAGGACAGCCTTTCCCTTATCAGCATAGTCTAAATAGGCACGACCAATCTCTGTCTCAAGGAAAAACTTGATGTAGAAACCACGGAGTTTTTCCTTAGGTCGTAATACTGTGATATTTGATGAGGCGACAACTTCTCGCTTGCCTTGATCTTCGAAAACAGCAACTTTTTGAACCGTTCCCTTAGAAGCAATAAGGACATCACCGTCTTCTAAAAGAAAACGTAATAATTTCCGGCGTTCTTCAGAAAACGTCTTTAGGTCATCGTAGGCAATGCCGTTGGGTGTCATATCCGATAGATTAATGACAGCGAATTCGCCAGGTTTTGCCTTAGCAGGGACAGCTTTTCCTTTAAATTGATCGACAACATCGCCTAAACGAACAAGTTTGTCTGTATTAGCTTCGTAATCGATAATCAGTTGAGGTCTTTCTTTTTCAGACATTGAATCTCCTTTTTATATTTTACTATCCGTATTGAGTATTGCTATACAATAATAGCAAGAAGCTAATACTTTTGCAAGTAAAAACTGTAAGAAAGGCAAAATAAAAAAGAGGCCTGAGCCTCATTTTATAAGCTTTTAACCGCTGCTACTGCTGCTTCATAGTTTGGATCAGTATTGATATTGTCCAAATATTCGACATAAGTAATCTTATTGTCAGCATCTGCCACTAAAACTGCACGCGCTAACAAGTGCCATTCTTCAATGAGGACACCATAATCTTTACCGAAACTATTATCATAGTAGTCAGAAAGCATGATGGCATTTTCAAGTCCTTCAGCCCCACACCAACGAGCTTGTGCAAATGGTAGGTCCACTGAAATAGTAATAACTACTGTATCGTCTAATTCTGACAATTCCTTGTTAAAGGTACGTGTTTGAGTTGAACAGATACCAGTATCGATTGATGGAACGATAGAGATAACTTTTTTCTTTCCATCGAATTCTGAAAGTGATTTTTTCGTCAAATCTGTTGTGGTCAAGTTAAAGTCACGCAAGGTATCTCCAACTTGAAGTTGTTTGTCTTCTGCTACTGTAACTGGTTTTCCAATAAATGTTGGCATGTTAGTCCTCCAATACTTTTTTTACTATTGTACTGTAAATATAGCAATAAGCCTAAGCATTTGTTTAGAATTTTTCAAATAGTAGTCTAATTTTTTCAGCAATAACTGCATTAATTGCAGGAATAACCTCATCCGCAAAGTTTTTTAGGTAGGGATAATCACCAATTTGCACTCCATATATAGCATTTTTGAAAAGAGAAATATCATTTTGATCATTTCCAAAAGCTACAAAGTCTTTACCAAAGTGATTTAAAACAGTACTAGCCTTGCTCACACCTTTAGGATTAATGTAAAGGCACCTTTCGATATCATGATAACTAAGGTCTAAACATTCCAGTTTGTTTAGATTAAAGATAAGGTCTTCACGTATATCTTCATGCTCTACAAGTGGAATAACAACTTTGATAGGCTCATTAAGTTCATGAACAGGCAAAATTCTTGCTTTGTTTAATGGATCAACATTTGAAAGAAAAGGGATTTGCTCAGGATTTTGAATAGCATAATTAAAGGTATCATCAATAAAATAAGGGAGATTATAAGTATCACAGTAGCTAACAATCGTTCTTAGAGCAGGAGAAGGTATTGTGTATTGTGATACTAAGTGTTCATCTTGGAAGACTTCACCACCGTTTAAGCCAACTACTGTCAGATTTCTCAATTCTCCCTCTAAAATACTAAGACAGTCTCTGTAAGAGCGTGCTGTTGCAAAAATAATTTCATGACCGTATTTTGGTGCAGTTAAAAGAACCTTTTGTAGGTCTTTTGACATGGTCATCCCATCAAAACATAGGGTTCCATCCAAATCAAAAACAAATTTCATAGGGATAGTATAAAAAAAAACCAGCTAAAGAGCTGGCTAAATCATTTTGTATTGAAATACTTAGATTTTATCAAGGGCTAGTTTTAAATCTTCAATCAAATCATCTGCGTTTTCCAAACCAACTGAGATACGAATTTGATTTGGAGTGACACCACAAGCTAGTAAATCAGCTTCTGCCAATTGTTGGTGAGTTGTTGTTGCAGGGTGCACCACCAAAGATTTTGCATCAGCAACGTTAGCTAAATCTGAGAAGATTTCAAGATTATCAATTACGGTACGTGCTTCGTCTTGTCCACCTTTAACATGGAAAGTGAAAATAGAACCTGGTCCTTTAGGGAAGTATTTTTGTGCCAAATCATAGTAAGGACTTGATGGTAATCCAGGATAGTTAACTTTTTCAACTTTTGGATGATTTTCTAAAAAGTCCACAATTTTCTTAGTATTTTCGACGTGGCGTTCCACACGAAGTGAAAGTGTTTCGAGGCCTTGCAAGAGCAAGAAAGCATTGAAAGGTGCCAAGGCAGCCCCTGTGTCACGCAAAAGTTGTGTACGAAGGGCAGTTACAAATGCTGCTGGACCAACATCACGCGTATAGCTGATATTGTGGTAAGATGGGTCCTCGTCAACCAACTGTGGGAATTTGCCTGAAGCTTCCCAGTCAAATTTACCAGAATCGACGATAAGACCTCCAATAGTTGTTCCATGTCCACCGATAAACTTAGTTGCAGAATGAACCACGATATCTACACCATGGGAGATAACATTGATGAGATATGGAGTTCCAAAAGTATTGTCAGCAACCAATGGAATCTTATGACTGTGAGCAATCTCAGCAATTTTTTCAAAATCAGGAATATTGATAAGCGGATTACCCAAAGACTCAATCAAGACAAGCTTGGTATTATCTTTGATAGCAGCTTCAATTTCTTCAGGATTGTCAACATCTACAAAAGTTGTTGTGATACCATAGCGTGGAAGAGTTTCTTTTAAGAGATTGAATGTCCCACCATAGAGGGTTGTCGCGGCAACAACATGATTGCCAGCATGTGCCAAACCAAGGATAGCATAGGTGATTGCAGCCATACCTGATGCCGTAGCCAAGGCCCCAACACCCCCTTCGAGGGCTGCAATACGTTCTTCAAGTACTGCTACTGTTGGATTGGTAATACGTGTGTAAATATTACCAGGTTTTCTAAGGGCAAAGAGATCTTCACCTTCTTGAGCGTCGTCAAAAACATATGAAGTGGTTTGGTAAATTGGAACAGCACGTGATTTTGTTTCCTTGTCAGGTGTTTGTCCAGCGTGTAATTGTAAGGTTTCAAATGAAAATTCTCGTGACATATGGGTGTCCTCCAAAACAAAAGTTGCCTTCATTCTACACCCAGAAAAGCTAGCTGTCTAATAGAAATTTTTTATCAATGTGATAGGGAGGGCTTATAAAAAGGACCTTTCGGTCCCTTTCTATTTCTTTACAATAGGTGCTACGCTTGCCAAGACTTTTTTAAGTCCAACTTCTGGGAATTTTATCTTAAGTTCCTGTGTCTTGCCACTTCCAGTTACTTCTAGGACGGTACCATCTCCCCATTTCTTGTGGTGAGCGATATCTCCGATTTCCCAATCTGTAGCTGAGTTGCCAGAGTCTGAAGTCTTACCAAAAGGTAGTCCCCCAGTGGCTTTTGAAAATGGCTGAGCACCAGTATGTCTTTGCGGCTGTGCATTTGCTTTTCTGGTCTGAAGCGCTTGTTGTAAACTCATGCCCTGACCAAATTGTGTAGGCTCTTCCTTTGTAAAACGAACACCAAATGATGAATTGGCTGGACGTGCTAGACCTTGATATTGTAATAAATCATCTGAAATTTCACGTAAGAAACGGCTAGGACGATTATAGCTAGTCTTACCAAAAAGCGTACGCGTATTAGCGTTGGTAAGGAAAAGAATCTCTTCCGCCCGAGTGATACCTACGTAAGCTAAACGACGCTCTTCTTCGAGTTCATCTGGCTCTTCTGAGGCACGTGACAAAGGGAAAACTCCCTCTTCCATACCAATTAGGAAGACAACTGGGAATTCAAGCCCTTTGGCAGCATGGAGAGTCATCAAGGTTACCTCTGCTGCTTCCATATCACCATCGTCCGTATCAGCAATTAAAGCTAAATCGTTTAAGAAACGGCCTAAACGGTCAATACCTGTCTCGTCTTCCATACCATCGGTGTTGGTTTCGTCAAAATTCTTAGTAACAGACATGAATTCTTCGATATTTTCAATGCGAGCTTGACTTTCAAGTGTTTGTTGCATCGAAAGAGCATCCAGATAACCAGACTTATCCAAAACAGCCTCTACAGCTTCAGTGATGCTTAATCCATCTAGCTGATCACGTAGGTTCAGAATCATGTTAGCAAAATCGTAAACGCCCTGAGCTGCTTTCCCCTTAATTGGAGACAACATAATATTAGCTGAAGCATCTAGGAGACTCATGTTTTGCTCATAGGCAAAGGTACGAATCTTTTCAAGCGTACCAGGTCCAACTCCACGTTTAGGTTCATTAACCACACGTTCAAAGCTAATATTATCAGCAGGATTGGCAATCAAGTTCAAGTAAGAAATGACATCACGAATTTCTTTACGGCTATAGAACTTTGTTCCTCCAACCATGGTATATGGAATATTAGACTTGAGTAAAGCTTCTTCAATGGTACGAGACTGAGCATTGGTACGGTAAAGTACAGCGAAATCCTTGAAGTTCTTACCTTCTTCACGAATAATGTTATCAATAGTTGAAGCAACAAAAACAGCTTCATCACGCTCGTCATTAGCACGGTAATAAACAATTTGTTCACCGTCATCATTTTGAGTCCAAAGTTTCTTAGGACGGCGGTTACGGTTGTTCTTGATAACTTCGTTGGCTGCTTGGAGAATTTTCTTGGTTGAACGGTAGTTTTCTTCTAAGAGGACAACCTTAGCTTCAGGATAGTCCTTCTCAAAATCAAGGATGTTCTGCATGTCAGCCCCACGCCAACCGTAGATTGATTGGTCAGCATCACCCACGACACAGATATTCTTGAAGCGAGATGCTAAGAGTTTTACCAACTGATACTGAGCATGGTTGGTATCTTGATATTCATCCACGTGAATATACTGATACCGCTGCTGATAATAAGCGAGCACATCGGGATTTTTGTCAAAGAGACGCAGAGTCATCATAATCAAATCGTCGAAATCCATGGCTTCACTACGACGGAGCTCTTCCTGATAGGCTTTGTAACATTTAGAAACGATTTGAGTATACATGTCACCAGCTTGGTGCTCATAAGCCACTTCATCCAAGAGGTCATTTTTTGCGTTGGAAATCGTCCCTAAGATGGCACGTTCATTCCACTTCTTAGGATCAAGATTAAGATTCTTGAGAATACGTTTCATCAAAGTACGTTGTTCACCAGGATCCACGATAGTAAAGTTTCGATTGTAGCCAATATGGTCCGCTTCACGACGAAGGATTCGCACGCACATACTATGGAAGGTCGCAATCAAGGTTTCTGAAGTTGCTGGGTTTAAAGCCATAGCACGCTCACGCATCTCACGAGCTGCCTTATTGGTAAAGGTAATGGCCAAAATATTCCAAGGATTGATCATTTTTTCGTCGATAAGGTAGGCAATGCGGTGGGTAAGTACACGTGTCTTACCTGATCCTGCACCTGCCATAATCAATAAAGGACCTTCAGTCGTTTGGACGGCTTCGGCCTGTTTGTCATTCATACCAGTTAATAATGGGTTCATCATATTCTCCATTCTCAAAAATAAGCTCTACTATTTTATCATTTTTTGGATGAAAATGCAGACTCTATTCATAATGAGTGTGAAATAACTTTAGCAAATAATCGTTTGTTTTTATTGGGAGGTTGTTTGCTTAAAATGATTATTATTCCAAGCTTTTCTAGGTTTTGGTGAAAGGAATTCTTAAGTATAATATTCGGTTTTTTAAAGTTTTGATGAAAATTAGTGTTGACACTGTTCGGCTTTTTCGATAAGATAGAACCACAATAAAATAAAAACCGAGTGATGTCATCAGGAAGACTGGTGATTGACGGACTTCTGGAGAGATCTTGAAGCAGCCTTAGCTGTAAACAAGACACCGAAGGGGCAAGGGGTAACAACCGAAACTCTCAGGTAAAAGGACAGAAAGCATCGCAAGTTTTTTACTTGTAGTAATAGCTTTGTATTCTCAGAGGTCTGGTTAAGCCAAACCTCTTTTTTGACGTCTCGGTTAAAGGAGATTGTTACATTCATGTTAGACTTTTTTACTACCATTGATGATTTTGTCTGGGGTCCACCCCTTTTAGTTCTTCTTGTAGGAACTGGGATTTACCTTACGCTTCGTCTTGGACTTTTGCAAGTTCTTCGTCTTCCTAAAGCTTTTAAACTTATCTTTGCTGAAGATAAAGGGGAAGGTGATATTTCTAGTTTTGCAGCCCTTGCGACAGCTCTTGCTGCAACTGTTGGTACAGGTAACATTGTTGGGGTAGCTACAGCCATCAAAACTGGTGGACCTGGTGCCCTTTTCTGGATGTGGATTGCCGCTTTCTTTGGTATGGCAACCAAATATTCCGAAGGTCTTTTGGCTATTAAATTCCGTACACTTGACGACCAAGGTAATGTTTCTGGTGGTCCAATGTATTACATCACACATGGTTTCTCTGGAAAATGGCAAACAATTGCTAAACCTTTGGCCTACTTCTTTGCCTTTGCAGGTGTGCTTGTTGCATGGTTGGGGATTGGTACTTTCTCTCAAGTTAACTCAATCACCGCCTCACTTCAAAACAGCTTTGACTGGTCACCCAAAATCGTAAGTATCTTACTTGCTCTTATAACTGCTGCCATCATTTTTGGTGGTATCCAATCTATCTCTAAAGTTTCTGAAAAGGTCGTACCATTTATGGCTGGACTTTATATCCTAGCAGCTCTTGTGGTTATCTTTACAAACTTTAATCAACTTTTACCAGTTCTTGAAATGGTCTTCCAATCTGCCTTTACTGGTAAAGCAGCCGTAGGTGGTTTTGCTGGAGCTACAGTCATGGTCGCTATGCGACTTGGTATTGCGCGTGGTGTCTTCTCAAATGAGTCAGGTCTTGGATCAGCTCCTATCGCTGCCGCTGCCGCTAAGACCGAAGAACCTGTTGAACAAGGTTTGATTTCGATGACAGGTACTTTCATTGATACGATTATCATCTGTACGCTTACAGGTCTTGCTATCCTTGTAACTGGTCAATGGTCAGGTAGCCTAGAAGGTGCCCCAATGACACAAGCCGCCTTCTCTTCTGTTTTTGGTACATTTGGTGAAATTGCCTTAACACTTTCTTTAGTTCTCTTTGCCTTTACAACAATCTTGGGTTGGTCTTACTACGGTGAACGTTGTTTCGAATTCATTTTCAAATCAACTAAATTCCTTCCACTCTACCGCCTCATTTTTGTGGTTATGGTTGCTCTTGGTGGTTACCTCACACTTGATGTTGTTTGGAAAATTGCAGATATCGTAAACGGCTTGATGGCATTGCCTAACTTGATTGCCCTCCTAGTGCTCTCACCAATCATCATTAAAGAAACCAAATCATACTTTGAACGCCACAAATAAACAAAAAGAGCTCAGGCTCTTTTTTCTTGTCTTTAACGGCACCAATCCTTGCGACTACAGCTTATTTGCGTTACAATGAAATTAAATCATTTTAAAACTTATACAGAAAAAATCCAAAGGAAGAACTATGTCAATTACCAAAGAATTTGATACGATTACTGCCATTTCAACGCCCTTAGGTGAAGGTGCTATCGGTATCGTTCGCTTATCTGGAACCGATGCTATCGCCATTGCTAATAAAGTTTTCAAAGGAAGAAATCTAGAAACGGTTGCTTCACATACTATCAATTACGGCCATATTGTCGAAAATGGGGAAACCATTGATGAAGTCATGGTAAGTGTTATGCGTGCGCCAAAGACCTTTACGCGTGAGGATGTCGTGGAGATCAACACTCACGGTGGGGTTGCTGTGACTAATGAAATCCTCCAACTCCTTATTCGTTCTGGAGCTCGTATGGCTGAGCCTGGAGAATTTACCAAACGTGCCTTTTTGAATGGTCGTGTGGACTTGACTCAGGCCGAAGCTGTTATGGATTTGATTCGTGCTAAAACTGATAAGGCTATGGCCGTTGCCGTCTCTCAACTTGATGGATCGCTCAAAGATCTCATTAACAACACTCGCCAAGAAATCCTTAACACCTTGGCTCAAGTCGAAGTTAATATTGATTACCCAGAATATGATGATGTTGAAGAAGTTACCACAGCTCTTGTCCGTGAAAAAACGCAAGAGTTCCAAGCACTTTTAGAAAATCTTCTTGCCACTGCTAAACGAGGAAAAATCCTACGAGAAGGCCTTTCAACGGCAATCATTGGTCGTCCAAATGTCGGAAAATCTAGTCTTCTTAACAATCTCCTACGCGAGGAGAAAGCTATCGTAACAGACATTGAAGGTACCACCCGTGATGTCATTGAAGAATACGTTAATATCAAGGGTGTTCCACTTAAGTTAATCGATACCGCTGGTATTCGAGACACAGATGATGTGGTTGAAAAGATTGGTGTTGAGCGTTCTAAGAAAGCTCTCGAAGAGGCTGACCTGGTTCTCCTTGTGCTTAATAGCTCCGAACCGTTAACAGAGCAAGACCGTACATTACTAGAAATCAGTCAAAATAGCAATCGCATCATTCTTCTAAATAAGACAGACCTACCACAAGCAATCCAAATGGAAGAGCTTCCCGAAGATGTCATTCCAATTTCAGTCCTCAAGAATGAAAATATTGACAAAATCGAAAATCGCATCAATCAGCTCTTCTTTGATAATGCTGGCCTAGTGGAGAAAGATGCTACTTATCTCTCAAATGCCCGTCACATTTCACTCATTGAAAAAGCTCTCGAAAGTCTTGAAGCAGTCAATCAAGGTCTTGAATTAGGCATGCCTGTTGACCTCTTACAAGTTGATATGACACGTACCTGGGAAGTTTTAGGAGAAATTACTGGTGACGCCGCCCCAGATGAACTCATTACACAACTCTTTAGTCAGTTCTGTCTAGGAAAATAAACATAACTAAATTTATGTAAAAAGGATGCTTAGTCATCTTTTTATTTTGCATACTTAAATACAGAAATAAAATTATGTAAACTAAAAAACTACCAATACTATAAGACGATTGACTCATGCTTTTTAAGAAAGAAAATGCTATCATGGTATTATCCTATGATTTTGAAAGGTTAATCATGAGTCAAGCAGCTACTGATAATGATTTTAAACATTTGATAGATTTTGATGATAACCTGCTTCCTTTTCGACTGGAGGAAACTATGGTCGAAAATGGACGCCCTGATATTCTATTTCATTGGCATCCTGAGCTTGAAATACAGTACGTTTATGAGGGGAAAGCTCGCTATCATATTGATTATGACTATTTTGACAGTCAGGCTGGAGATATTTTTTTGATATGTCCTAATGAGCTTCATTCGATTCATCCCATAGATAATCAGTCTCATCATACTGATACCCTTCATTTTCATTTGGATATGTTGGGACAGTCTCTGGTGGATCTGCTTAGTCTCCGTTATCTTCAGCCCTTACAGAATTCCAATTTTAAGTTTAAACAATGTCTAAGACCGTCAGACGAGGGTTATACAGAAATTAAAGCTCTTCTTTTTGAGATTTTTAAGATGATTCGTCAGAAAGATCGTCACTATGAACTTCTTCTCAAGTCAAAACTAGAGGAATTAATCTATCTCTTCTACTTCTATCGCTTGGTAGAGCGAAAGACTTCTGATGATCATTATCGTAAGAATGAAAAAATTCGGGAAATTATTGATTACATTAACCAGCATTATGCCGAAAATCTCACTATTGATAAGTTGTCATTGCTTATGGGGTATAGTAAGACTCACTTTATGACGATTTTTAAGCAACAAACTGGTACCTCTTGTATCGAATTTATCATTCAAGCAAGACTTAATGCTGCTTGCGAAGAGCTCCGTAATAGTGTTAAACCAGTTTTGGAAATTGCTACTGATGTTGGTTTTAACAATTTATCCAATTTCAACCGCCAATTTAAACACTACTACGATCAAACACCAAGTCAGTATCGAAAAACACATAGCAACAACAAGAAAACAAAAAAGAGTTAGCCAAATGGTTAACTCTTTTTTTATCTGCAAACTTCTTAGTATTTCTCTTTACCTTTGTGTTTTCCACTAAGTCCAAAGAGAGTTAGCAACATACCAAGTCCAAGGAGTCCAGCGTGTGAGGCCTTATCACCTGTTGTAGGAAGAACTTCAGTTTGAGCAGAAGCTTCTGCCACTTTTTCTGTTTCTTTAAGTGCTTCGTTTCTTGTTGAAACGAAGAATACTTTACCATTAGGTGTCGTTACTACTTTAGATACAACTGGTTTAGTTGTTTTAAGGTCTTCAGAAACGCTAGATGGAGTTACAGGACTCAATGGATTAAGTGTAGGGTCTTCTGCATTTTCTTTTTTGTTCAAGGCAGCAAAATCAGCACTTGAAATAGAAATGGTACGTGAGTTTGGATTGATAACTGCATACTTAGAAAGCTCTGCATGTGTCAAGTAATCCGCAAAGATGGTATCCATTGAAGGACCTTCTTCACGAGGACCTCCCAACATTGTGAAGCCATCACCACCAGCAGCCAAGAAGTCATTCGTTACAAGGTAGTAAGTTTCATTAGTGTTGAGTGGTTTATAGGTACCAGTTTCTGGATCAAAAATGTCAATTGACAAGATACGTTTTTCTGCTGGAAGTGTTGTGTCATAATAAACACGAGCTCCTGATACTTGAAGGAAACCACCAGATGGTTCAAGAAGAGGTTGACCATTTTCATCTAGAACAGTTTTACCACTTTCGTCAACTTGGAGAATAGAACCAAGAGATTTGACAAACATATCATGGATATTTTGACCTGTCACTTGAATTTGAGCAACTGAGTTACCAAATGGAAGAACGGCAATGATGTCACCTTTAGTGATTGGTTTGTCTTTGGCAATTGTTTCACGAAGACCACCACCGTTTGTTACGGCAAGGTTAGACTTGTGTGTGAAGGCTGATTGTCCGTAATCTAAGAGAGCATCAGCGACAACATTACCAAGGTTAGTTTCGCGAACACGAACATCCATACGGTCACCGCTAAGTTTAACTGGACTATTTTCGATAACTACTTTTGAAGAATCTGCCTTGTACTTAGCTTGGATATCATCAATCATAGCTTTAACTGTTGGGTTAACTTTATAATTCTTCTTAGCTTCGTCGTGTGAAATCACGCCATGTGACAAGACACGGTCAGAATTATAAACGACGCGGCCGACATTGTTAAGGTAGCTACCAGTTTGGTTGTAAGTGACATTATCGCCGTATGTCGCTGTGTGAAGAGTATGTGAGTGACCGTCAAGGACAAGAACACGTTTTCCTTTCAAAGGTGCATAGTTTGAAAGAGCTTCTGCCAATGTTGATCCACGCCATTCAACTGGAGTTGTTGTATCTATACCCAAGTGACTAAGGACAATATAAGTCTTGTATTCCTTACCTTCAGCACGAGCATTTGATTCCACTTGGTCAACAACAGCTTTAACCTCAGTAATAGGATCGGTGAAAGAGACACCAGTGATATTACGTGGGTGTGTCTTAGTAGCTGTCTCAGGTGTAGTAACACCAATAACAACTACTTCATCTCCATCAACACCAGGTGTTTTGTCAACGATTGTAGATGGTTGAAAAAGACGTACGCCGTCCACATAAACGTTAGATGTGATGATTGGGAAATTGATTTGTTTGCTCAAACGACGCAATTGGTCAAGACCAAAGTCGAACTCATGGTTACCCACTGTCATGGCATCAAAACCAACAGCATTCATGACGCTTGCCATGTCCTCACCCTTAGAGCTGTTTGAGATTGGAAGACCTTGGAATGAGTCCCCAGAGTCAAAGACAAGGGTTGTTCCTTTTGAACGAGAATCATTGACGATACCAGACAAAAGGGCATCACCAATAACTCCGTTACGATCATCTTCAACCATACGACCATGAACATCGTTGGTGTGAAGAACAGTTACAGTGTCGTTGCTGGCACTTGTGCTAGCATTTGTCACGACTTCTGTTGTAGGAGTTGCGGCTGCAGTTGCTGTTTCACTGGTTGTGGCAACTGGTGTCTCGCTTGTTTCAGCTGTTGAAGCAGTAACAACTGATGTTGAACTAGCTACTGGAGTTGCAGACTCGCTTGCTGCAGTAGATGTCGCATTGGTAGTTGCCTCTGTAGCTACCACTTCAGTGCTTGGTGCTGTTACAGCTGTATGAGTTTCTACCTCGTCAGCTTGGACAGCATTAGCCAAGATGGCAGTTGAGACGAGTAGGGTTGATAGTGTCGTTGCAACGACTGTTTTCTTCTTCATTCCAAAAGACCTTTCTGATTTTTAAATCGCTTTTATTATACCACATTTATAAGATTAGAATTAAATAAATTTCAATATTTTATTAGATATTCAAACAATTTTTTCAATAATCAATAGGTAGCTAAACGTTTTTCAAGATAGCCTTCAAGCAGTTCTAAAGTAAAGCTCAAAGTCCAGTAAATAAGGGCGATTAGGATATACATAGACATGTAGTCATACTCACGCCCACCAATAATCTTAGCATTTTGGAAAATGTCAGGCACTGTAATCATAGCAGCCAATGAGGAACTCTTAACCATATCAATAATAACATTACCAAGAGGGGCTACTGCTATACGCATAGCCTGAGGTAAGATAATCCGACGGATAATAGACTTCTGAGGAAGACCAAGAGAGCGAGCTGCTTCCCATTGCCCCTTATCTACTGCAACTATGGATGAACGGAAAATCTCTGCCATATAAGCGGCACTAACACAGGAGAAGCCAATAAAGGCACATAGAAGGGCGGGTAGCTGAATGCCAACATAAGGCAGGCCAAAGTAAAGAATAAAGAGCACGACCAACATAGGAACCCCACGCATAAGTGAAATGTGGATACGGGCTGGATACTTTAACCAAGGCTTTTGTGACATCCGCATAAAGGCAAGCAAAATAGCAAAAAAGTTTCCAATAATAAAGCTCAGAACTGAGATTCCTAAGGTGTATGGCAAACCTGTTAGGACATAGGGAATGCTTTTTAAAATCAGCGAAAAATCAATAATCATAAGTCTATCTTTCTAAACATTTCTTTAGCAAATAAGCGATCCAATTGGATCGCTTGTCTTATTCGATATCAGAGATATCAATCTCAGTATAGTCAACTTTAGTTTTCTTTGTAACATCTTGACCAGCAAAGAATTTCTCTGAAATCTTGGTAAGAGTACCATCTTTTTTCATATCTTTGATGGCTTTATTGACCTTTTCTTGAAGGGTTTTATTTTTCAATGAGAAGGTGAAGCTAGTTGAGTAAGGGTTACTGTAGATACCATCGTTGATTTTTACAGGATATTTATCTTTAACCGCTGCTACAGCCATTTTTTGCAAGTAATAATCGTTGACAATAACGTCTGTACGACCATTAACCAAGTCTTGCATGTACACGTCATTGGTAACATTGTCATAAACGACAAGTTCGGCACCCATTTTTTTAGCAATCTTCATGTATTTGGTACTTGCGGCACCAGCTGCTTTTTTACCTTTGAGGTCTTTCCATGAAGAGATTCCTGAGTTATCAGATTCACGAACCACCATAGAAGTGAATGAATACTTATATGGTTCAGAACGCAAGAATTTTTTAACGTTCTTATTGTCGTCTTCCAGTGAGTAGTTGGCAATGTCTACTTGACCACTATTTACAGCGGTAAGCATACCATCGACGCCCATCTCAGTGAAGTCGATTTTTAACTTAAGACGTTTCCCAACTTCTTTAAGAATTTCAACATCGTAACCAGTCAGATTATTCTTATCATCGTGGTAGGTTTGTGGGTAGAGGGTTCCTGCAGTCGCAACCTTAATACTGCCACGTTTTTCAATCTTTTCCCAGTTCTTATCAGCTGAACTTTGTGATGAGCAAGCAACCAAAAAGACCGCAGCCAGAATTAGGCTAAAAACGGCGAAAAATCTCTTTTTCATCTATATATGTCTCCTTAAAACAAATAATGAAGTTAAGTTAAAAACTTATAATCTTAGCCTACACTATTTGAAAGGGTTTTACAAAAAATTGAACCGAGAATGAGTATACCTAGCTAAAAACCGAACCTTCTTCCATTTGCTTGGCTAACTGTAGTAAGAGGTCCTCTCTTCCCTTGGCGGCGGTCAGTTGAATGCCAAGCGATAGGCCTTCTGCATTGCGATAAACAGGTAAAGAAATCGATGGTTGTCCCGTCAAGTTAGCCTGCTGCGTGAACGGTGTCCAATCTAGACTGTCCGCAAACATATCCCAGATAAGCTCCTGTTGCTTCTCCCACTCGTAATCAGCTATGTGTTTAAGTTTCGACTGCAAGCTTTCTGAAAGAGCAAACTGTCCGTGTTTAGGAGCCACATCCGCAACTGTAGGAGTCAAAAGAATATCGTAAGCCTCATGAAAAACTGCCATCTGATGGCTATACAGGTCCCACTGAGCTAGGATTTTAGAGTAAACTTTGGCTGGAATCTTTTGACCCGATTGATAAATGGCCCAAGTCATTAACTCCATATCTTCTATTATCATCGAACGGCCCAAACCAGCCTCTATGCCATCAAACATTGCAGCCGTCTCTACACTATTCATGATGTAGTAAGACTGCATGGCTTCAATCCCATTTAATGGCTGGTCGCTGATTTCATGCACCTGATGTCCTAGATTTTCCAATGCTCTGGCAGCCTTTTTTGTCGCCTTAATAGCAGATTCTGACACCTTACCACCAATAGGAGATACAGTCGAAAAAGCAATCTTCAAAGGCCTAACTGCTTGTTCTAAAGACACTTTGTTGAGTTTTGGCAAGATAAATGGACTTTCCATCTGACAAGTCTGCATGTGATAGAGCAAGCGACTCGTATCTCGAACAGTTTTAGTCAAGGCGAATTGGACAGAGGCCCCCTGCCATCCACGGAAAGAAATAGGACCGACTGGAATCCGTCCTCTGGTAGGCTTGAGACCAATAAGTCCGTTAAAGGAGGCTGGAATACGAATAGAGCCACCACCATCACTAGCTGGTGCCAAAGGACAAATGCCAGAACTTACAAGAGCTGCCGCACCACCACTTGACCCGCCAGCATTCCGTGTCACATCGCCAGGCAGATTGACAGGACCATGGATCTGGGCATCACTGATATTTTTGAAACCAAACTCAGGAGTGCTAGAACGCCCTAAAATAATGAAACCCAGTTCTTCAAGCTTCTTGACATAGTTATCCGTTTCTTTAGCATGGTAACTTGTAAATAGGCGAGAACCTGCTGTTGAAGGCTCCCCGGCTTGCTCCTGACCTAAATCCTTTAGGAAAATTGGTACTCCAGCAAAAGGCTTATTAGAAAAATCTCGAGTTTCTGCTTCTACCAATGCTTTCTCGTAACGTTGATTGACGATAGCATTGATTTTGGGATTCGTCCTCTCCGCTTCACGAATAGTAGCTTCCACTAGTTCTAGAGGACTGACCGTCTTATTTTGCACGGCTTCAGCCATTGCTGTCGCATCTGACCACTCATTTATTGTCATCGCATAATCTCCTGCTTCTATTATCTTCTAAATTATACTAAAAAAAGCGAAACGCCTAAAACGTTCCGCCTTAAATCATGATAATTAGTCTTGCCAAGTTTCTTGGTTTTCTTTGAATTTCTTCAAGAGTTGAAGTCCGTCTGCTGTGATGTAACCTTGAACTTTAGCAACCTTAATCAACTCAGTGTAGTTTGAAAGAGTGACCAATTTCACGCCAGCATCTGCGAAGTTTTTCTCAGCTTTTGGCAATTCGTAGGTGAAGATAGCTACAACACCGATAACATCAGCCCCTTCACGCTCTGCAGCTGCTACCGCATCAAGTACTGACCCACCAGTTGAAATCAAGTCTTCAACAACAACCATTTTTTCGCCTTTAACCACACGGCCTTCGATTTGGTTACCAGCACCGTGATCTTTTGGTTTGCTACGGATATAGGCAAATGGAAGGTTCATCTTGTCAGCGATGATAGCACCGTGAGGAATACCCGCAGTTGCAGTACCAGCAATCACTTCTACTTCAGGAAATTCTTCCTTAATTTTTTCCACAAAACCATTTTCGATAAGTGTACGAGTTTCTGGGTAAGACAAAGTAATACGGTTGTCTGTGTAGATTGGTGATTTGATTCCTGATGCCCATGTAAATGGTTCTTCAGGTTTAAGGTAAACAGCCTTGATATCAAGCAAGTCAGATGCGATTTGTGATGCTAATGTCATAATTATTATCCTCCGTAAAGCGTTTTCTACTCTTTATTATAACCTAATTCGGTCTATTTTCCTATGAAATAAGGTCTTTTTGAAAATTTATTGACCGATCCATTGAGCCTTGATGTCGTGATAAGCTGCTACTGGATCATCAGCTTGTGTAATTGGACGACCAACAACAATGTAATCTGAACCAATTTGACGGGCATCGGCAGGTGTCATGACACGTTTTTGGTCACCAACTGCTGCTCCTGCTGGACGGATACCAGGTGTCAAACAAACGAAATCTTCATTTGTTGCTTCTTTGATTTTCGCTACTTCGTGTGCTGAGCAGACAACACCATCAAGACCTGCTTCAGCAGTCTTCTTAGCATAATGAACCACTGATTCTTGAAGTGTGGTTTGGATATTTTGGAAGTCACGCATCTGCTCTTCAGAGGTAGAGGTCAACTGTGTTACAGCAATCAAGATTGGACCATCTCCCAAGCCCTCACGCGCAGCCTTCATCATTTCCACACCACCAGCCGCATGCACATTAGTCATATCAACGCCAAGGTTAGACAAGACACGCATAGCTGATTTCACAGTATTTGGAATATCGTGAAGCTTAAGGTCAAGGAAAACACTATGACCAAGCTCTTTAACGTAGCGAACAATCTCTGGACCAGCCGCATAGTAAAGTTCCATACCAATCTTCACATAGAGCTTTTCATCAGCAGGGAACTTAGCAAGGAAAGCCTTCACATCCTCAAAAGTCGGGAAATCAAGGGCAATAACAGGACGATTTTCTCTCATTTCTTATATCCTTTCACACAAAAAACCTCCGCCAGTCAGCGAAGGTTGCACGAAAATAGGGCAGTCCCTACCCTTTAGTGATGCCGTAGCATCTCAGTACACCTTTCTCGCCTCTCTGGACTCGATTAAAGGTTCAGTTCAATTTGTTCTATTATAGCGCTTTTATAAGGGAATGTCAAAGGGGGTAAAGTAATCATCCTTTGTTAAATTCCTTAAAAGTGCTATTTATCTTTTATTTCCCCAACAAGTCTGTTCTAACTTCTTTGCGCAAGTCTTCTAGTGTTGTGATGCCATACTTGTCCATCACCTCAGGGAGACGGTCAATGATTTTAGGGCAAGCATATGGATCTGTGAAGTTAGCAGTTCCTACACCAATGGCTGAGGCACCAGCGATAAACATTTCGATGGCCGCTTCGGCACTGTCGACGCCCCCCATACCGATGATTGGGAGGTCTGATGCTAGAGCCACTTGGCGGATGAGTTTAAGGGCTACTGGGAAGACAGCTGGTCCTGACATACCACCTTGACCGTTGGCAATGATAGGTTTGCGTGTCGCCAAATCATAACGTGTACCGACCAAGGTGTTAATCATGGTAAAACCAGTCGCACCGGCATCTTCGACTGCCTTGGCAACACTTGTGATGTCAGCCACGCTTGGTGTCAGTTTGACATAGACGGGCACATCAGAGTGAGAGACACTGGCTTTTACGGCTGCATAGGCAAGCTCTGGAACTTGTCCGATGAGAAGACCATTATTGCCATGGTCCACGTTTGGACACGAGATATTGAGCTCGATAGCCTTGACGTTACTGGCTTTGGAAATCTTGTAAGAGACTTCCGCATATTCTTCGTTTGAAAATCCAGCCACATTGGCAATGATTGGAAGCTCAGGATAATGCTCCTGCAACCAAGGGAGTTTTTCTGACAAGACAGCATCAACACCTGGATTTTGCAGTCCAATGGCATTGAGCATGCCCGATGGTGTTTCTGCCACACGGGGTGTTGGATTACCAAAGCGTGGGTTGGCAGTCGTTGCCTTAATCATGATAGAGCCTAGTTTGTCCAAATCATAATACTTGGCGTACTCTTGCCCAAAACCAAAGCAACCTGAGGCTGGGATAATAGGATTTTTCAAGTCGAGCCCTGGAAGGCTAATAGATAAACGATTTTCTGATTTAGTCTCTGACATGGTAACCTCCTAGACGATGACTTTTCCGGTAGGGAAGACTGGCCCTTCCTCGCAAACACGAAGATTTTTGGCATCTGATTCTCCTTTAACGTGAACCACACAGGCATAGCAAGCGCCCATACCACAAGCCATGCGAGCTTCCATAGAAACATAGGCATGAGGATGATTTTCAAACTTGCTATCGACATATTTAAGCATGCCTGGAGCTCCGCAACTGTAAACGGCGTCTGGTGTCCAGTCGAAGCTATCAATGACTGTCGAAACGTAACCCTTGATACCGTATGAACCGTCATCAGTGGTCACATAAACATCACCACAAGCTCTGAGCTTGTCCTCCAAGATGACGGCATTCTTATTGGCAAAACCAATCACAGAAACGACTTCCACACCTTTAGCCTTCAACTGTTTAGCCGTCTCAACCAAAGGTGGCACACCGATACCACCACCAACGAGTAGAGCTTTCTGCCCAGCATCGACAACGGAAATATCAAAACCATTTCCCTGAGGGCCCATAGTATCAATGGTTTGACCAGCTACCATCTTAGATAGAATAGCTGTACCCTCACGCTCCACACGATAAACAATGGTTGCCTCATTCTTGTCATAGTCAATCTCTGAAATGGAAATCGGACGACGAAGGAGCTTACTTGGGTCTGGTACCTTGAGATGAACGAACTGACCAACCTTCATATCCGCAACCATCTCTCCCTTAAGCACCATCTCGAAAATACGAGGTGCAATCTCACGCTGACTCACAATGGTTAAATCTTCAACTAATATCATGACAACCCTTTCTAAACTGCAAAATGTCATCAAAAAAAACTCGCCACATGGCAAGGTCGCACAAAAAATCACAGGAGAACCCTGTTTTTTCACCTGTCCGACCTTTCAAGCCTCTCTGGACTCATTTAAAGGTTATTTTATCATTATTATAATCGTTTTCATAACGGATGTCAAAGGAGAAAAGAAAAAACCAAAGCTTATAACATTAAGCTGAGGTCTCTCCAGCCTATAACTAGGTCCTCTGTTTGATACGTTCTCAATCATCTCATAGAGTAACATAAATTGTCAACATTCTTAACAATAGGTGTTAGAATTCTTGAACAAGAGTCTTAAATAAGATTATTTAAACAATCTGTCGTAAACCATAGTATGAGCCAACTGCTGACCATCGCCACCCAACAAATCAACCAAGGCGTAAGCAAAGGCTAATGCAGTTCCGGCACCACGGCTAGTGACAATATTGCCATCAACAACCACCAAGTCAGTTTGATGCTCGCCAGATGCAATTTGTTCCTCAACACCTGGGAAACATGTGAATTTGCGGCCTTCAAGAAGACCAGCACGTTCGAGAACAATTGGTGCCGCACAAATGGCAGCAACATATTTTCCAGCTTTTGCAGCCTCTTGAAGAGAGGCAATCAAAGTTTCGTTGTCGCGTAGATTAGTTGAGCCAGGCATACCTCCAGGAAGGACCACCAAGTCATAATCCGCAAAATTACCATCAAATACACCATCCATAGCAACTTGAATCCCATGTGAGCCAGTTACTGATGCACTTTCAAGTCCAAGCATGTTACAGTCAAACCCTGCTCGGCGGAAAACATCCACTGGGCTCAAGGCTTCGATTTCTTCAAATCCTTCCGCAAATACTACTGCTACTTTTGTCATGATATACCTCCAATTTGCTTATCACAAGATTCTATTACGCCTTAAATTATAGCAGTTTTAGAAGCAGGAAACAAACCATAAAAATGGCTCTTGAGCACGAAAAAAAGACAGCACAAGGACTGTCTTTGTCATCTTATCTAAGCAAACTTGCTAGGATCCACAAGAGATAAATATGGGCTGGGTAGAAAGTATAGAAGAAATTCTTGTTACCACTACCACGCTCACCATTATAAAAATACATAGGAATCGCAGCAAAGACCATCATCCACTGCACACCCGTCGGATCAAAGAGATGGGCAATCACTGAAATAACAACTAAAACAATGATTTGAGCCATGCGATTGGTACGGAAAATATAGAATAGCAAACCAAGGATAACCATCACAAAGCCACCCTCAACCATGATAATACTTGGCACAAATGACAAGATAAAGGCAACAATCTGCACAACGATTGGGTTTGCATGTGGCGTTTCAAATATGCCTGCAAGAATCACAACTGGAATAGACGAAAGAATCGGCAAGAGAAAGACACCAATCCCTTGAATCAACTCCTTGTTCGATTTATCGCGAAGCCCCTTAGCCAACAAATCCCAAGAGCAAATAAAAATCCCAGTGATAAAGAAGGTTGAAAAGGCATTGTTGGTTAAACCGATACCACCATTATGAAAAATACTACCAATGATGGCGTTGCCAATGATCATAAACCAACTCATGTAAAGCAGACGCCTGAGAAAAGCCATACGATCATGAGTGTAGTGAAAACTATCAGCAGCAAGAAAGAGGAAAATTGGGAAAGACAGACGTCCCAACATCGTCAACCATATAGGTGCCCCCATACTCCCGAACATCTGATAGATTTGGTCCAAAAACATAAGTGCAACAGCCAGGTATTTCAAATTAGTCGCATTGCATATCTTTTTAATATCGTTCATTTAATGCTCCTTTAATTTTCAGCATATTAAATGATACCACAAGTCAGATATAAATTCAAAGGTATTCATGGAAATAAAAGACATAACTTTTTAACTATTTTAGCGGAACAATTTTTGTAATAAAGAATGGTCCATAATAATAACAAACTCAATTCCGACTACCCATCCAAAGCATTTTTACTCTCTTTGTGCTATAATAGTTAGGCAATATTTACGTTTATAACGTATGCAATTATTTAAAAAAACTAACAAAGCCCATAAACTCTGCAAGTTTTTGAAATATCTTTTTTTTGCGAGCAGAGCGAGCAATTAACCGAGACTTTCCGCCGTGTTAAAAGCGCCTGAAACTAAAAGGTTTCAGGCGCTCGGAATTTTTGAGACGTTAGGTAGGCTCAAAAATTAGTCATGGAACTTTGTAAAAGTTCGCTGACGTCCGCCAACACCTAAGGAAAGTCTCACAGAAAATTTTATTTTTAAAATAAAACAATTATTATCAATAACAAGAAAGGAAGTAAATCATGTCTTTTGACGGCTTTTTTCTTCATCATATGACGACTGAGTTGCGTGAGCAAGTGCTTTACGGGCGTATCCAGAAGGTTAATCAGCCCTTTGAGCGTGAGTTAGTCCTGACCATTCGTAACAATCGTCAGAATTACAAGCTTCTGCTTTCGGCTCATCCTGTCTTTGGGCGTATTCAGACGACCAAGGCTGACTTGCCAAATCCGCAGAATCCAAACACCTATACCATGATTATGCGGAAATACCTTCAGGGAGCGGTTATCGAGGATATCCAGCAACTGGAAAACGACCGTGTCCTTGAGATTTCCGTCTCTAATAAAAATGAAATCGGTGATAGCGTTAAGGTTACTCTTGTTATGGAAATCATGGGGAAACACTCCAACATTATCCTGATTGACAAAAACGAGAGCAAAATCATTGAGTCTATCAAGCATGTTGGTTTCTCACAAAATAGTTACCGTACTATTCTGCCTGGATCTACCTATATTGCTCCTCCTAAGACAGACGCCAAGAATCCTTTCGACATCCCAGACGAAAAACTCTTTGAAATCCTACAAACCGAGGATTTGTCAGCTAGAAACCTTCAAAAACTTTTCCAAGGTTTGGGGCGTGACACGGCCAATGAATTATCAGCTTTACTTGAGACTGATAAGCTCAAGAATTTCCGTGCCTTCTTCAATCGTGAAGTAGAGCCAAACTTAACGGCTAAGGCATTTTCAGCTGTAAGATTCTCTGATAGTCAGGACCAACCTGAGTTTGAAACCTTGTCAGCCCTATTGGACTACTACTACTTGGACAAGGCGGCGCGTGACCGTGTGGCTCAACAGGCGAGTGATTTGATCCATCGTGTGCAAAATGAGCTGGAAAAAAACAAGAAGAAACTTGTCAAACAGGAAAAAGAGCTTGCGGCGACTGAAAATGCCGAGGAGTTCCGTCAAAAAGGTGAACTTTTGACCACCTACCTCAGCATGGTGCCAAACGACAAGGACAGTGTCGAGCTAGACAACTACTACACTGGTGAAAAGATTACAATTCCACTAAATGTAGCTCTAACACCTAACCAAAATGCTCAGCGTTACTTCAAGAAATACCAGAAGCTCAAGGAGGCTGTTAAGCACTTGACTGGTTTGATTGAGGTAACCAAGCAGACTATTGATTATTTGGAGAGTGTTGAATTCAGTCTTTCTCAAGCCAACATGGATGAAATCGAGGATATTCGTGAGGAGCTCGTTCAGGCTGGCTTTATGAAGCGTCGTTCAACTGACAAGCGCCACAAACGTAAGAAACCTGAACAGTATCTAGCTTCTGATGGTAAGACCATTATCATGGTTGGTCGTAACAACCTGCAAAATGAAGAGTTGACCTTCAAGATGGCTAAAAAAGGTGAGCTCTGGTTCCACGCCAAGGATATCCCAGGTAGCCATGTGGTTATCAAGGACAATCTTAACCCAACTGACGAGGTCAAGACTGATGCAGCTGAATTGGCAGCCTACTACTCTAAGGCCCGTCTGTCAAACTTGGTTCAAGTCGATATGATTGATGTTAAGAAACTTAACAAACCAACAGCCGGTAAACCTGGATTTGTAACTTATACGGGACAAAAGACCTTACGTGTCACACCGACTGAAGAAAAAATTGATAGTATGCGGATGAAGTAATCTACTTTATAAAATCAAACTTTTTTGTTTTAAAAACGAGAGAGTTTTTCTATGTCTTCATTAGAGCAATTTCTTTCGTTGATGAATGAGATTTTCTTCTGATTTTCATTACATTTTTCCGACGACTGTGCTAAACTATAAGGGTAATTACCTATATTAAAGGAGACTTTCAGCATGAAGGCTCTTATGTCATATACGAGTTCTGTTTTAGAATGGTTAGGGCGCTATGTTGGGCTCTTAGTCTTTGGGCTATTATTTGTGACTACTTTGTTCATTCGCACGACCATGATGACGGGATACTTTGAATGGGCAGAGATTAGTAGCGTTCCTTGGTATGTTTATGTTTCAGGTGGGGTCATTCTGCTTTTGACCCTTCTCTGGCCTAGAATCTTAAAGGAATTGACAACAAAGCAGATTTTCATCTTTTTTTCCGTTTGCTTTGTGAGTTTTGGCCTACTGTTGATTTTTCTGACTAGTTTTGCTGGTCGAGACGATGCAGGTACTGTCTTTAAAGGAGCTGTCCAGTTTAATGCTGGAAACTTCTCCTTAATAAAACCAGGAGCCTACTTCTACCGCTATCCGCATCAGTTGGGTTTGCTCAGTTTTGAACGCTTGGTTCTCTATCTGATTCCTTTACCAGTCATCTCAGTTTTCTATGTATTGAATCTTGGCATGGTCATTGGTATGAACTATGCTACTTGGAAAATCACGGATGAACTGTTTACGAGGCCTTTAGTTAGTCGTTTGGCTGTCATCATGAGTTTCGGTTTCTTACCTCTAGTCTTTAACATTATGTTTGCCTATGGGCTTATGTATGGCTTGTTCTTTTCTAGTTTTGCTATTCTCTTCTTTCTACGTTACTTAAGACGTGGTAAGGCTAGGAATGCGATTATTTCGGTGGTCATGCTATCTTTGGCCTACTGGGTAAGGAGCAACAACATCATTCTCATTATTGCTCTATCTGGTATTCTAATACTCTTAACACTTAGAGAGAAACGTTACCGCTATTTGCTTTTGGTTTTGGCTTTCTTTGCCTTTCCTATGAGCTTGCATAAGGCGACGACCAGTTACTATGAGATTACCACCCATCAAAAAATTCCTGGAACGCCTCAGATTGCTTGGCTGGCTATGGGCTTACAGGACAAGCCAGATTCTAAACGCATGCCAGGATGGTATACCGGCTATGTCCGTGACATTTACGCCAAGAAAAAGGGAAATATCGAAAAGATTGAAAAAAGTGCCAATCACCTTTTTGATAAGCGTGTTCAATATCTTCTAGCACATCCCGATGAGGCCAGTTGGTTCTTCAGCACCAAGTTTATCAGTTCTTGGACAGAGGGAAGCTTCCAGTCCATCTGGAATGGCCCAAGTAAAGACAAGTTTCAGCCTTTGTGGAATAGGTTTGCGACTTCTATCTATCACGATGGGACCTTGCACCTCTTTTTCGTAACCTATATGCAAGGCTATCTCCTAGTCCTATATCTTGGTGGTGTGTTCTACTACGCTTTCACTTATAAACGAATGGGGGACGGAGCAACGTTGGGACTTTATGCCTTTCTCTATCTCTTTGGGGGTATCCTCTTCCACCTCATATCTGAGACTAAAAGCCAGTACACCCTACCTTATATTTACTTACAGATTCCAATGATTGCGGCGGGCTACAACCATATGACACAAATACTTAGCCGCTATCTAAAAAATAGGCGAAAGTCATCCTAGGATGGCTTTTTGTCATTGTTTCACAATTACAATCTTGCTATAATAAGTCTATGAAAAATTCGTCAGTTGATCTTTTACGAGGCCCTATTTTGCGGTCTCTTTTAATCTTTGCTCTACCGATTCTGATATCCAATATTTTCCAGCAACTCTATAATACTGCGGATGTCATGATTGTGGGACGCTTTCTAGGTCCAGATGCCTTGGCTGCTGTAGGAGCTTCTTCTGCTATTTTTGACTTGGTTATCGGATTTGCCTTAGGAGTTGGAAATGGTATGGGAGTTGTTATCGCACGTTATTATGGTGCCCAAGACTATAGGAAACTTCGTCAGTCTGTGGCTGCCACAGTTGTCATCGGTCTGGGCTTAAGTGCCTTGGTTATGATTCTAGGACATTTTGGTCTCTATCCTTTGCTAAGATTTTTAGGGACACCTGCTTCTATCATTGGGCAATCCTACCAGTATATTTCTATGATTGTCTCCTGTGTTGGGGTAACTTTGGGTTATAATCTGTGTGCAGGTCTCCTCAGAGCGGTTGGTGATAGTCTGACAGCCCTCTATTTCTTGATTTTTTCAGCTTTGGTCAATATCGTTTTAGACCTTTTCTTTATTACACAACTCCATCTTGGGGTTCAATCAGCAGGCTTGGCAACGAATATTTCTCAAGGACTTTCGGCAATTCTCTGTCTTTACTATATTAAGAAAAAAGTGACCTTCCTTCTACCAAGAAAGTCAGACTTTGTTCTTGATTCAAGTCTTTATTTGGATCTTTTTGGACAAGGAATGGCCATGGGACTCATGAATTCCATTGTTTCTATTGGGACTGTAACCTTACAGTATGCCATTAACGGCTTTGGTCCTCTCATCATTAGCGCTCAAGTGGCGGCAAGACGGATTATGTCCTTTGCTGTTCTCCCTTTGACTTCACTTGCTGCCGGGGTGACTACTTTCACCTCTCAGAACTTCGGTGCCAAACAGTTTAAGCGCATAGTAGCTGGGTTAAAGCAATCTTGTCTTGTTTCTATAACTTGGTCTGTCATAGCTTGTGTCCTCCTCTATGTAGCAAGCCCCTTCTTAGCTAGTCTTATCTCTGGTTCAGATAATGCTGTGATTATTGATAATGCTAGTCGCTACCTTCGTATCAGTTCTCTCTTTTATCCTATTTTAGGAATGCTCTTCATCTTTAGAAATAGCCTGCAGGGTCTAGGTAAGAAACTGACACCTTTAACCTCTAGTTTCATTGAGCTTTTGGGAAAAATTCTTTTTGTTCTTTTGGTCATTCCTTCTATGGGCTATCTTGGCGTTATCCTATGCGAGCCCTTGATTTGGATCCCCATGACCATTCAGCTCTATTTTGCCTTAAGAAAACATATTAAACGCTTGTTTGTCACTTAAACTTTTTTGAACATAAAAAAACGACCGTCATGGTCGTTTTTAGTTTAATTTAATCCCCATTCATCAGAGATTTGTTTCATAATAGCTTCTTGGGAGACAATCCCAAAGCCCAGCATGTAAGTTGAGTAATCAGCATAGATGACCTTGTTATTTTGAACAGCCTTAAGGCTAGTCCAGACAGGGCTATTTTTAAGTTTGTTATCTAGGAGTTCTTGAGAATCTGCTTGAACAATCAGGAGGTCCGGATTAATATCTTTTAGTTTATCTGGATCGATAACTTGGAACATATCATCTGGATTGAAGGTTTCCACTCGATTGAAATGATAAGTATCATAGAGATAACCAAAATGCCCGTAAGCATAATAACGGATGTCATTGTCAGTCACGCGCAGATACATGAGTTTCTGGTTGCCAAACTTGGCTTTGACATTCTCCGCGAAAACGGCCTCCCTAGCATCCAATCTATCGAGGTCCTTCTTCATCTCATCACGTTTATCAAAGATTTCTGCCACCTTAAGAGAGGTTTCATGATAGTCCCAATTTTCATCGGTGTTGATTTGGTAGCCAACAGTCGGTGCAATTTCAGACAGCTCATCATAGAGGTCTTCTTGCTCACCTGTTATAAGGATTAAATCAGGTTTTAACTCAGCAATCTTATCCAAATCTGGATTACCCTGCCAACCAACTGAAACCACTTTGGCATCCTTGTATTGTTTCTTAAAGAGGGTTGAAAATTCTTGACTATCAGCTTGACCAGTTGTCGCACCTACAGGAGTGATATCGAGAGGATCCAAGATTTCACCATAGAGGTTGTCGAGGATAACGATACGTTTAGGAGCTTTTTTTAACTCTGTCGTACCAAAATCATGGACAATCGTCTTCTCCTTAAAAGTCTGACTTGTTTGATTTGACTCTGCATTATGTCTAGACGTCATGTCTGGCAAGTAATACAGTAAAAGACCAGAAATGATGGCCAGAATAGCTAATAAATAAAGAAGATTTATTTTTTTCATGGCAACTCCTCGATAAGATCGGATTAAATCGTTACTTTAAAGTTATCTTAAAACTTCTTTAATGTCAATCACTTACTGATTCGTTCAAGCCTATATTTTTGATTCTTTTGTTTTAATAGTTAAAACAATCCTTCATTAGGATTGTTCAGCCCTAATAACAACCTTTTAGTTATCTGAACTGTGTTATAATGATAGATAACATTGGAGGGAAATTATGTTAGATCAGCTTTCATTTAAAGGACAATGGCGACAGTGTCAACAACGTGTTCTTGATAAATCCGAAAGTTTTATGGATGATGGAAAGATTCACTTGGTCGCTGCTCCTGGCTCTGGAAAAACGACCTTAGGAATTGAATTCATACGGCGATTTGGTAATCCAACTTTAATTCTAGTTCCGACAGTTACTATCCGCCAACAATGGGTGGACTGGATCAAACAAGCTTTTTTAAGTGATGCTAACCAAGCAGAACAACTCATTTCACATGACTTAAAGAGACCTAAAATGATTACAGTTGCAACTTATCAGGCATTACATAGTGCCATGAACCAAGTTATTGGTGATGGTCTTATCGAAGACACAGATGATACAGCTCAACAAGAGCATTTTAATTTTCAAGATTTCGATATCCGAAAAACTTTTGGGGACCTAGATTTAGGGACTCTTTGTTTGGATGAGTGCCATCATTTAAGAAATGAATGGTGGAAGAGTTTAGAGATTTTTCGTAAATCCTTTCCTAAAATTAAGATGATTTCCTTGACAGCAACCCCTCCATACGAGGGAGAACCCGCTCTTTGGGAGCGTTACATCAGCATGTGTGGTGAGATTGATGAAGAAATTACAGTTCCTGAACTGGTTAAGGAAGGAACCCTTTGCCCTCACCAGGACTATGTTTACTTCGCCTTTCCAACTAAGGAAGAACGAACACAATTAGATCAGTTTGAAAAGCAGAAACTTAACTTTCTCACTAAACTATCGGCAGATATAAACTTCTCAAACACCATTCAGTCTAGTCCGGCACTAAGTGACCAAATTAGCGATGATGACCTATTGGCTAATCCTAAATATCTTTCTGCTATTCTGATTTTTTTACGGTCTAAAGAATTACCTTTTCCTCAACGTTTTCAAGAACTTCTCGCTGCAAAAGCCTTGCCAACTTTTACGCTTGAGTGGTTTGAAACCTTGCTTAATGGCATTATTTTTCAGGTTCCAAATTGGTTTGGATTTACTGAGGAAGCCTTTAACCAATTGAAAAGTGATTTGAAAGCAAACGGTCTTATCGAAAGAAATCAAGTTAAACTTATCCGGAATAAGAAGCAAGATGTTCTGCTCAATCAATCATTGGGAAAACTCAATGCCGTTAGAGATATTTTTAAGGCAGAATATCAGGCACTAGGTGATAATCTCCGGCAACTTGTTTTGACAGACTTTATACGTAAGGATTTTCAAATTCATCTAGGTGATAACAATGCAGAGTTTGCCCAACTAGGCGTTCTCTCTTACTTTGAATCTATTCGTAGAGAAATAATTAAACAGTCTTGGTCTGTCCCTATGGCTATCTTAACTGGAAGTCTTGTGATTCTCCCGACTTCGGCAAAAGAATCTTTGGAAGCACTAATTCCGAAGGATCGTTTATCTTATGATACTATTGGTAAGTTGAATAAGAATGATTATCTCAAGGTCAATGTTTCTGGTTCTCATCATGACCTAGTGACTGCCCTTACCCAGCTTTTCCAAGATGGGTATATCCAAGTGATTATTGGGACAAAGTCTTTATTGGGCGAAGGTTGGGATGCACCTTGTGTTAACTCACTTATTTTAGCTAGTTTTGTTGGAAGTTTCATGCTAAGCAATCAGATGCGAGGTCGTGCCATCCGTGTTTGGTCTGACAATCCTAATAAAACAAGTAATATCTGGCATTTGGTTTCTATTAATTTATCACCAAAGAAATGGATTGAGATTCAAAATGCCGAAGAAAAATATGACGAGACATTAGAGCTACAATTGTATGGACTTAGTCCTGACCTAGACTTGTTAGAAAGGCGTATGACACAGTTTCTAGGTCTCCATTATCAAGAGCCCACTATCGAATCAGGCATTGATCGCCTTGACCTCAATCAAATAACTTTTAGTCAAAAGGGTCTAGAAAAACTTAATCAAAATGCCATTACACTTTCTCAAAAACGTCAGGAGCTTAAGGACCGTTGGCAACAAGCTCTCCCACTATATGAAGATATGGAAGTGGTCAACCAAGTTGAGATCGACAAACAATTTCTACCGTTGGCATACCTTAATGATTGGATGAAGGCCTTTCTTATTTTCCAAGCCTTTGCTGCCACTTATTTTATCATTGATGTAACAAAATACTTTATTGTTGGAAAGCCGTTTGTTCATAGTCTACCGATACTTCTACTTGCTCTTCTTCTACTGGCTGTCTTCTGGGGAAGATATTTTATCTACAGGAGTCCTTATAAACGGTTGGAAACATTTGGTAAAGCTATCCACCAAGCCCTTCTTGATTCAGGTCAGATTGAGACTGAAGAGTCTGCTCCTAGAGTGGTAAAAGATAGTAAACAGGCGATTTATAACGCTATCTATCTCAAGGGTGCTAGCATGAGGGAGAAAGAAATCTTTGCTCAGGCTTTGACTGAGTTTTTCGCTCCTATCGAAAATCAACGCTATATCTTAAAGTCTTGTCACAAGGTGAAAGATCAAACCGAATTTTTTGCCGTTCCAAGTATGTTTGAAAAGCGTAAGGCAGATGCAGAGTCTTTCCTCCGACACATCCAAAAAAGTGTAGGAAAATATAACCTCATTTATACGCGAAGTGTTCAAGGTCGTCCTATTCTTCTGGAAGCTCGTATCAAAGCACTTGGAAATAAGCAAGAACGTACCGTTACACATAAAAAAGTTATGTCAACTTTAGAATGATAAATAGACCTAACCACTTAAACCGTTTTTATCATGATATAATAAACCAAGGACACTATATTGGAGAATTCTATGACACTCACACACATTTTTTTCGACCTTGATGGGACTCTCGTTGATAGTTCTGAGGGAATCCACAATGGTTTTGTTCAAACCTTTGAAAGACTAGGCCTCCCCGTTCCTAGTGATCAGAAAATTCGTACCTTTATGGGACCACCTCTCGAAGTAACCTTTAAAGAAGAGATTAGTGAAGAAGGTGCTGACCAAGCTGTCAAAATTTATCGTGACTATTATGAGACTAAAGGGCAATTGGAGGCTCAGCTCTATGATGGCATAAAAGAAATCCTTCAACAACTTAGTCAAGCTTCTAGCAAGAGAATCTTTATTACAACTTCAAAAAATGAACCTATCGCTCTGGAGATGTGCCAACACCTTGGAATTACTGAATATTTTGATGGCATTTATGGATCTACTCCTAGTGCCTTTCATAAGGCTGATGTCTTGCAGCGTGCCATTACTGAAAATCAAGCACCTAAAGACCAGTCGGTCATTGTTGGTGATACCAAGTTCGACTTGATTGGTGGAAAAACGGTTGGCATCAAAACAATAGCGGTGACCTGGGGATTTGGGAAAAACGAAACCCTTTTGGCAGAAAATCCTGATTTTATAGCTGATACCACCCAAGAACTTTGTGATATTTTGAAATAATAATTTAAATCTAAAAAGAGCACGATTATATAGTCATGCTCTTTTTCTATTGAATTAGGATTACATCTGGACAATGATATCCAGACAAAGCTCTAAAGCCTTATCAAAAGCCTCTGAACCCCAATCTCGTTGATTGTAATTCTCTATATCTGCAAGGGAATCTGCAGTAAAGAGAAGTAAGCCCCAAATAGCTCCACGAAATTGAGCAACTGCTGCTAGTGCGGCACATTCCATCTCTACAACACTACAGCCCTCTTCAATACGATAGGAAATCTTGTCCGATGTCTCCCTATAAAAGCCATCTGTCGACCAGGTCATGACCTCTTCATAGGGGATTTTCTTTTGCTTTAAAGTTTTCTCAATGGCTACAAGAGCTTTTTCATTCATGTCTATATAGCGAGATGGCGCAACATAGTGGTAACTTGCACCTTCATCTCGCAAAGCTCTCGTCGGAATCAAAAAAACATTCTCTGGCATGTCTACCAAGACGCCACAAGTTCCAGTTGATATGATTTGCTTTACGCCATAACCAATTAGCCAATCAAGAAATTGTGCAGCTGCAGCTGATCCAACTGGAGCTTGAGCTAAGCAAATCTCCTCCCCGTTGTAAGTCATGACATAAACAGGATAGGTTTTGGTTGCAGAGACAAATTCACCAACTTTTTCAGCGCCAACAGAAGTCGCATAGCGATCGACTTCTTCCTCTAAAAAGCCGTAAACACACCTAGGCGGCAAGTCCAAACCTAAATCCTCATGGGTCGGCATAATCACAGCCTGAGGATTGTCATCAAACTCTAAAATTGGGATTTCATGTTTGTGTATCATCTGTTACCTCCTAAGTTTTAAGAATTATTATATCAAAAAATGCAAACTGATTATATGATTTCATAAAATCTTTTAGCTTATAATCAAGGAAAATAGATGATTAAATCATAACACCTAAAAAAAGGCATGAATCTGTTTTAGTCAGAAATATGTCTTTTTTGTGTTCTATTCAAGAAAGATTATTTCAATCAGCTTTTATTGTCTCACGAAAACCTCTGATGTTAAGTACCTATTCACGATACTCTGAAATAACCTCTCCTAGCTACTTTTTAAAAGGCTCGTGAGTAGGAGGATTCTTAAAAATAACAAGTAAATAGAATTTATAACTTTTCTTCATCTCCTCATCTTTAATCTTCATCTTCAAGTACTAGATTCTCATCCTCATAAAAAACGACTTTCCCATCTTTAACTTTAAAATTGTAATCGATTGAATCATGATCCCCATCCTTGGTATTAGAATAAAAGAAATTATATTTACCATTCGGAAGATCACTAGCATCTAACTTTTTAGCCACATCTTTCATATCTTGTTCTTTGACTGATGCATTACCATCAATAAAAATAGTCATATAAACCAACTCTTGATCTATCAAGGTTTGGTATGGAATTTGATAGTAACCTGCAAAGTCCTTCTTACCTTCCTTAAGATTTTCTGAAGCAATTGTATCTAGTATTTTCTCCTTTTCATCATGACTGAAGTTAGGTAGAAAACTAAAAAAGTTAATAGGAATACCGAGTTTTTGTTTCTTCAATTTTTTTTCAATATTCTTCTCAACTTTTTGGACAGATTTCTGCTCCAAAAAAGATTCCTTATAGTGTAAAAATTTAATACTTTCATAAGAATCAGGTGAGCTGTCTTCATGAATAGCCCGATTATTCTCTTCCAATTTTATCGTTTGGCCATCGTAGGTTTCCTCAGAATAGGTATAAGATACATGATAAGTTGGTATTTCTAAGGCTGTCCAATATAAGTCAGTGATGGTAACTTTACCATGAAGACCCACTTTATTACAATCTTCGATGATGATTCGCTTAATTTTTATGTAATCACTAGGCATCATCACCTTGCAACCCGTCAAAGCTAAAACTGATAATAGTAAGGGAACCAAGAGTAGAATGCGATAGATTTTCTTTTTCATAGTGCTACCTCCATTATGTAACCAACTAAAGAAAGATTAGTGACTGGTAAAATCCATTTTCTGAATATCTGTATAACATTACTAAATTAATGTAAACGATTACATTCTTCATCTTTATTTAAGAAAAGTCAGGTAAAATAGGATTCCTACTTTCCCTTCTTTTTTCTGCCTATCCGACCATTGTCATCTCCATCGCAACTGTGATGACCATTAGCAATGGAAGTTTATTTTACGTATTTTTATATGACCCAAACCAAGAAATTTTCAAGTCCGGATTGGGATTTATATAAAAAAATTCTAGTAGATGATTTCTACTAGAATTTTTGTTAGTCAAACACAATAATGGACTTAATAGACTTACGTTCATCCATATCTTTATAAGCCTGATTAATCTCATCCAAGCTGTAGCTATTAGTAAAGACACGTCCTGGATTAATATCACCGTCAAGAACTGCTTTTAACAAGACTTGTTTATCATAGGTTGTGACAGAGGCTGCACCACCCGCCACAGAAATATTTTGGGCAAAGGTTGAACCAAGGGCACGGTTATTGTAGTGAGGCACACCGACAAATCCCATGCGCCCGCCATTATGGAGAACACCGAGAGCTTGGTCGACGGCTGCTTCAGTACCCACACATTCGAGAGCTGCATCTGCTCCACCACCGAGAATTTCTCGCACCTTGGCAATGCCTTCTTCACCACGTTCAGCTACGACTGCTGTCGCGCCTGACTCCAAGGCCATTTGTTGACGGTCTTCGTGGCGACTCATAAGGACAATTTGAGAAGCTCCACGCATCTTAGCTGCAATCACGGCACATTGACCAACAGCACCATCCCCGATAACGACCACCTTATCACCCTTTTGCACATTAGCCACACGCGCTGCATGGTAACCGGTCGGCATGACATCAGCAAGTGTCAAAAGTGACTTAAGCATGCCTTCGCTGTAATCTGATGGTTGACCTGGAATTTTCACAAGTGCCCAATTGGCAAAGTGGAAACGGATATACTCAGCCTGGACACCACCTGACCAGTTGGTCCCGATATGGCGGTCACAAGTCCCATCATACCCTGCACGGCAGGCATCACACTCCCCACAACCATGAGTGAAAGGCGCGATAACAAAGTCACCTGGTTTTACAGTAGTGACATCCTCACCAACTTCTTCGACGATTCCGATAGCCTCATGACCGCTATTACTATGTCCTTCTTCGATTTCAGGATTACGGTAACTCCAGAGGTCGGAACCACAAACGCAGGTACGGACAATGCGGATAATAGCATCATCTGGAGCCTCAATTTGCGGTCGATCAATATCTGCTAGACCAACCTGACCAGCTTTGATGTAAACTGCTGATTTCATATGTTTACCTCTTTTTCTTTAGTTACTATTAGTATACACTTTTAATTAAGCTCTGGCTCAAATCGAGCATTCCAAATTATTTTCAAACAATAGCAACTAATCATATTTTTTCCCATACTTCTTTTCTAGCATTTTCTTAATCAAATAGGGCATTTTGACATTTTCGCGGCCTTTCTTGGCAATTAACTTCTTCACAAAATCTGGCATTTGGATATCATTCTCTTCTTCCAAAATCTGACTTGTACTTGATGGAGCTTCCAACTCATCAAAGGTCTCCAGCTGAGGTTGATAGTCACTATAGTCACCGTCTATATGAGACTGAATTGTCGAAAGGAGTGCCTTGATTAAACGAGGATCGCTATTTGGCATAGGAGGTCTGTGATAGGCTACACCTAGCTCTTGGCAAAGCTCCTTACATTCCACATCATTGTCAAAAAGAACTTCAATATGCTCACTAATAAAAGCAATAGGAACAAAAATATAGTGGTCAGGGTGGTCACTCTCATCTCGCAGATATTCTAAAACATCAGGCTTAATCCAAGGAATACCTATATCACTCTCACTCTGCCAAGTATTGGTATACTGATCCTCTTCAAGCCCTAAAATCTCCGCAATCAAGCGACTATTGTCATAAATCTGATCGATATAAGGGTCACCAAAATCAAGTGCCAAAACTGGGACACTGTGAGCTGAAAAAATCACCTTATAGCTATCGTCTCCAATCTGATCTAAAATCTTTCGGATTTCATCAGCCCAATAGTGGAGTAGGTCAGGTTCGCAGTACCAGTCCTTGATAATTTGGAACTTTATCTGACCACTTTCTAAAAATTTTTCATAACCCATGACTGAATAGTATGAATAATGGGGCTCTAGAATCAAACACAAACACTCTTCAATTCCGTCATTCTCCATCTCTTTAACCGCATCTATGATGAAAGGTCGGGAAAATTTATTGGCAAAGTAGACCGACACTTGTTCTCCAAGAGCGGAAGCAACCAAGTCAACTTCTTTTTTTGTTATCCTTTGGAGCGGCGTTCCACCGATTCGTAGGTAATGGTCATATAAGGTCTGAATTTCATGTGGTTCGGGACGAACTCCACGTCGTATATTTGTGAAAAATTCTGCTACTCCTTCATAGGTAATCTCTTCTGGGGACCCAAAAGTCATCATCAATACAGCTCTTTTACTCATAATTACTCCTTGTTCCACGTTTGTTCTATTTTATCATGAAAAGGCTTACTTTAGTTAACTTAGTATCAAAAAAACTCCTAGAGACAAACTCTAAGAGTGTAAATAACGATTCTTAATGGTGGTGATCATGCCCATGACTTTGACCAGTTTCCAACTCTTCAATCTTCCGCTTGTGAGCTCGGTGGGTTGCCAAGTCTTCATCAACCTCAATGGTGACATTTTGAAAGCCACAGTCTTTGAGCAAGGTGCGGATAGACTCTTTACAGACCTCCATATGCTTGACATGCTCCAGACAAACATGGACAATAGCATTCTTCTCTAAGCCATCCATGGTCCAAAGATTGAGCTGATTGATACTAGCCACATGGTCCAACTGCTCCAAATCACTCTTAACTTGCTGGATATCTACTCCTTCTGGCACAGCATCCAGAAAAATTCTGAGCGTGCTCCAAAAACGTGGAATGGCTTTGGACAGAATAAAGATGGAAATAGCAAGAGATAAGAGAGGATCCAGGATATACCAATCGGTAAATCGTAGAACGATGGCCATTAGGATGACAGCCACCCACCCCAGAGTATCTTCCAGAAAATGCAGGCTGAGAATGGATTCGTTCTTGGTTTGTCCTTTGCGAATGACTAGACTCGCTAGCACATTTATGCTGACGGCTATGATTCCTAGCCAGAGAATCCCCTCATCATTGACAGGTTGTGGGTGAAAGATTTTCGTTATATTTTCTAAAATAACCAGAACGGACCCTGTCATGAGAATCACAGCCGTTACCATGGCGCCCAAAAGACTAAAGCGCTTGTAGCCCAAGGTATAGTGGCTGTCTTCTTCACGATTGGAAATACTCTCCAAAAAAGCGGAAATCCCAATAGCAATCGCATCTCCCAAATCATGGACCGAATCCGCAAGGACTGCGCTGGACCCAAAAATTCCTCCTGCAATAAACTCAACAATGGCATAGCCTAAATTCAAGAAAAAAGCCAGCCAGACCGCATGTTTAGTCTTCATAATCCTAAATCCTCTGATATAATAGATTCATGAACATCTTGTTCATTATCTATTATCCACTACTATCAACAGAAAGGATAGGAGCAAACTGTTTAGGGTGTACGTTACTGAACAGTTTGTTCAAAGTGTCCATATGACTGCTCAGGATCGTCGTATTACTAAGACTCGAAAAGCCATCTATAATGCTTTTTTACAACTACTCAATCAAAAGGACTACGAGGCCATCACGGTTCAGGAAATCATAGACCTTGCTGATGTGGGGCGCTCGACCTTTTACAGCCATTACGAGAGTAAGGAGTTACTACTGGATGAACTCTGTCAAAAGCTCTTTCACCATCTCTTTGAGCGTGCTGAACACCTCTCACCACAAGACTATCTGGCTCATATCTTTCAGCATTTCAAGAAAAATCAAGATCATGTGACCAGTCTCTTGCTCTCTAAAAACGATTATTTTATACGGCAACTGCGAAAAGAACTAGAACACGATGTCTACCCAATGGTAGCCGACGAACTCATCCAATCGTACCCTAACATTCCTCACTCCTATCTCAAACACCTAGTCGTCAGCCATTTCATCGAAACCCTCAGCTGGTGGTTGAAAAAAGGCAAGTCCTACACCGAACAAGAAGTGATCCAATTTTATTTGGAGATTTTAAAAGTGGGGTCGAACTAGAAGGGAGTATTTTCAATGACCAGCGTGCAATTTTACTTTCTATTTCCATCACTCTTCATGCTTCACGAACTGGAAGAAATCGTTTGGACGCCATCCTTTATCAAAAAAATATCAATCCAGTATCCAAACAATCGAATCCTATCTTATTACACTCCTTTTGCTTTCAATGCCATTGTCTTGGAGCAATTTCTGATCCTAATGACGTCGCTATATCTTAGTTACCAGTTTAACAACTATAGCATTTACGCAAGCATCATAATCGCTTATATCTACCATGTCTTAGGACATTTGATTCAGACAGTCGTTATTCGAAAATATGTGCCTGGGTTGTTAACGGGCATTTTAACAAGTTTGTTTGCTCTTTGCAATCTCAAAAATGAATTTCCAATGAAACTTTATAGTTACTCTCTTTTTACCTTATTGGTTATTATTTTAAATCTTGTAGTATCATTTATGATTCTTCATAAAATCAGTCATAAAAAATAGTACTCAGGCAATCATATCATAGAAAGGAAACGTCTATGTCACTTTATCTCATCTTTAGCATCATCACAGTATTTTTAGCCCTTGCTTTTGTCCTGCTTCATCTTGTTGCTGCACTATCAGCTATTCTAAAAGGCAAAAAAAGCTTAGGAATCGGATTTATTATAGTTGGTGCCATTGCTTGTATCTCAGCCCTTCTTCTTGTTATGGTTAATCGTACCTTGGCGTTTTATATATGGCTATTTGCTAGCTCGATAATTTGCGGGGGCGCTCTCATGAATGGTCTAAATAACCAAAAATTCAACAAATCACACCATCAAATACGTTTTATTATTGACTTAATCATCACTATTTTGCTATATGTTTGGCTGTATCTATTCCAATAATATGTGAGTCTCATTTCTACAGAGACTATACAAAAAGACTTAGAGTCCAAATCTAGGTCTTTTTAAGGATTTAGGTAAACGTACATTACTATCTTTATTCTAAATGTGATAAGCATCGTCACTAGCTTCTACATAAGAGAAATAAACTCAAAAAGAGGACCCTTCTGGATCCTCTTATTAATTGATAAACATAAGTACTAAGCTTTCTTAGCTGCCTTGCTCCATTGGTACCAACCAACCAAACTGTTGATGAGGTAAATGAAGTATTTCCCTTGAATTTGAAGGCTTTCTCCCCACCAGAGGTAGATAGAGAAAACATTAGTAGCTGCCCAGAAAATCCATTGCTCACGATAAACAGCTGTCATCAAGAGCTGACCGACTCCATTAGTCGCATCGGTAATAGAATCACGATAAGGACGATTAGCTCCAATTGACTGGTAAATAAGACCAAAGGCTAACCACCAAAGCACACTAATTGATAGGTACTTGGTCCATCCAACCGTATCCAATTTGCGGGCAACAAATTCTTGTTGTTCTTTTTTGAATTGCGCTTGATAGATCCATACTAAAAGACCAATCGGCTGCATGGCTGTGAAGTAAAGTGTTGTCAAAACCTCACCGTAAAAGCCTTTTTGAAGGGCAAGCACCAAATAAATGACGGAATTGATCAAACCAAAGAGATAGTTACTGGCACGACCTTCAGATACGAAAATCACACAGATAATACCTGTTAGGCTACAGATCATCCCAGTCCAGTCCACTATGCGACCCTCGTAAAAGAGCTCCAACCACAGTGGGAAACTTCCTAAGAGTAGGAGGTAAATCCAGGCTCCAAGACTACGATTAGCAAAAAGGTCATCCCAGATAGCCTTTAGACTACCTGCTAACCCTAGCTTCTTCATCCCATTAACCATACGACGATAACCACCAGACATCTCATCAAGTGTCATTTGGATCTTAGCAAGTCTCTTTTGGATATAAGTATTCATTTTGTCTCCTTTTGTTTTTAAAGAGCCGTGTCAGGAATGACTTTCGGACGCAACGCTCTATAGAATAGTTATTAGAACCATATAGTCACTTTACCATACCATCCGTAGTCGACATGAGTTAATATAGTAAAATTACTATTTTTAAAAGTTCATAGTCTTATCATACGCTTATTTTCTAAATTGTCAAGTCTTTTCTGAAAATTCTTCAAAAAATATTGGAAAATTTAAAATGCCTAGCTGAGCTAGACATCTTTGATTGGGATTTTGTTTTCATTACTGTCACTAATACTTCTACGTTTTCGTAATCGACAGAAATTTAGTCCATGACATAAATTTCTCCACGACTATATAGGGCAGCCTTTCCTGCAAGGTAAATCCTATCACCCTCTATACGACAAAGGAGGAGGCCACTCCTTTCAGAGGCTTGATAGGCCCTAAATTCTGCTTGTGCCAACTTATTAGCACACAAAGGAATGACATGACAGTGTCCTGAGCCACAGACTGGATCTTCCTTAATTGATAATTTTGGAGCGAAACTTCGTGTGACAGTATCATACTTGCTTCCTTTGGCAGTGATATTCAGGAGGAGCCCCTCTAAATCTTTTACTTTATCAATATCTGGATTTGCATTAATGACATCATTTTCATGAGGTAAGACACAAACTAGATCTCTTCCAAGCCATGCTTCAAGCGGACGGACGCCGATTGCTTCTTCCATCTCACTTGTGACCGCAACCTGTTGCATGGAATATGCTGGAAAATTCAGCTCAAAGTACTCACCTTTTTTGGTAACTAAAAGTTCCCCACTCTGTGTTGCAAAAGTTAAACTTTCAACATCCTTTTCAATAAATCGAAAGAGAACAAAGGCTGTTGCCAAGGTAGCATGACCACACAAATCGATTTCCCCACCGGGAGTAAACCAACGTAATTCATAGTGGTCACCATTTTTAACCGTAAAAGCTGTCTCTGAAAGATTATTTTCTTTAGCAATATTCTGTAAAGTATCATCTGACAACCATTTATCTAGAAGACAAACAGCCGCCGGGTTCCCTTTGAAAACAGAATCTGTAAAAGCATCGACGATAAATTGTTGGATGGTATATTGACTCATTGACATAGACAGCTCCTTAAATTGTTAACCTTGTTTTAAAACTACAAGTGAGTGTAGAAAATTTAGTAAATAATCAAATTAAATTATTTCTTGTCCATCTACACCTTACCCCTTAAACCACTCCATCCCTGGAGAATCCAGTATAATTTTGGTCAATTGTTGTGGGCTTTCTTGAGTCCCATTGATAATCCAGTCGACAATAAGTCCTGTCAAACCAGAAACATACATGGTAATAGCATAGCGCTCTGGCATTTGATAAGCTGCCACAATGACTGGTCGAGAACGTTGTGTTGACTCAATCATTCCCAAAATAAAAGAACGAATATTGTCTGCAAAACGAAAGCTTGGATTTTTTGCAATTTCAGCAAAAAAAGCACTGTTCTCTTGGAAATAAGACAAGATGGCTTCTAAGGCTTCTTTGGGATAAAAGGTTTCTTTCCTTAAAATCATACGAACCGTCGTTATGGTTTCTTCTTTTAATTGCTCTAAAAAATCCTGTTTATCTAGGTAGTGCAGATAAAATGTCGAGCGGTTAACACCCGCTTTTTTGGTTAACTGACTAATCGTAATATCCTCTAAGTTTCTTGTCGCTAAAAGCTGAATGAAGGCTTCTTTAATATCTGACTTAGTTGTCGTTTGTCTCTGCTGCATACAACCCCCTTGTTTCTACATATTGTTGATTAAAGTATATCTTGATTTTTGTAATTGTCAACCATCATCAAGGATTTTCATTTATTAATATCACTTTCGTATCCTTATTTCAACACATTGTTGTTTTTTGTTGTAGCAATCGTATTTAAAAAATCATAAAATAACCTTCGTAATTATTCAACAGGTTGTTGTTTTAGCAGCTGATAATTTTTAAAGGAGACAAATACACATGGCTTATATTGAAATGAAACATAGTTACAAACTTTATAAAACAGGTGATGTAGAAATCATCGCAAACAATGATATCACATTCGAGATTGAAAAAGGGGAGTTAGTGATTATACTCGGTTCTTCTGGGGCAGGAAAATCAACTGTTCTCAATATTCTTGGTGGTATGGATACCAATGATGAAGGAAAGGTCATCATCGATGGGAAAGACATCTCCAATTATAATGCGAAACAATTAACAGCTTATCGCAGAGACGATGTCGGATTCGTCTTTCAATTCTATAACTTGGTCTCAAACTTAACGGCCAAAGAAAATGTAGAGTTGGCTTCTGAAATTGTCGCGGATGCTAAAGATGCGGAACAAACTTTGATTGATGTTGGTCTTGGGAAACGCATCAACAACTTCCCTGCACAATTGTCTGGTGGTGAACAACAACGAGTAGCTATTGCTCGCGCCGTCGCAAAAAATCCTAAAATACTCCTCTGTGACGAACCTACAGGAGCCCTGGATTACAATACTGGAAAACAGGTCTTGAAGATTCTCCAAGATAAGGCTCGCAATGAAGGAGCTACCGTTATCATTGTTACTCACAATGGGGCGCTTGCACCTATTGCAGATCGTGTGATTCGTATGCATGATGCGCGTGTTCAAAGTATTGAACTCAATGCAACTCCACAAGATATTGATAGCCTCGAGTACTAGAAAGGATGTCTCATGAATCGTAAAACTTATTGGAAAGATGTCAGAAAGTCTTTCTCTAGTTCTAAAGGACGGGTGGTTTCTATTGCTTCACTCATGGCCTTGGGTTCTTTCGCTCTTGTGGGTCTAAAGGTGACGACACCTGATATGCAACACACGGCAACAAGCTATTTCACTAAACACCAAACTGCTGACCTCACAGTTACTGGTAGCTATGGACTTAACCAGTCGGATCAAGACCTCCTAAATCAAGTCTCTTCAGAGGCAAACATTGAGTACGGTTACTTTAAAGATGTCGTTCTGAAAGACTCCACTGATGCCTTTCGACTATTTTCAAAACCAAAAGATATCTCAACTTATGAGGTTGTAAAAGGAAAACTTCCAAGTAAGCAAGGTGAAATTGCTCTTTCTTCAGTCTATCAAGACAAATATAAGATAGGTGACAAGATCTCGTTTTCTGAAAAAGAGGGTGACAATGGTAAGGATGTCTTAAAAGAACACACCTTTACCATCACTGGCTTTGTTCAGTCATCTGAAATCTTATCAAGTGTTGACCTCGGTTCATCGACAGCTGGTAGTGGGGAACTCAAAGGTTATGCGGTAGTTCCTGAATCTAGTTTTGATTCCGACGTCTACATGATTGCACGCTTAGCTTACAAAGACGTCCATAGTGCTAACCCCTATACCCAGGATTACACTGACAAGGTTTCCAAACACGAAAATGAGCTCGAAAAATTAGTAAAAAATCAACCTGCTAACCGTTTGAAAGAATTAAAAGCTGATCCACAGGCTAAGATTGACCAACAAACAAGTCAACTTCAAACGGCAGAGACTGAACTTAACAAGAAACTAGAACAAGCAAAAGCGAGCGGTCAGGATAAGAATCCTCTTGTCCAGGGACAATTGACACAAGCACAAGATGAAATCGCTGAAAAGAAGGAGCAAATAAAGGAAGCTCAAGAAAAAATCGATAGCATTACTGAACCAAGCTACGATGTCTACACACGTCGTGAAGCTCCTTGGTCAGAAGGGTACGTTTCCTACGAGACCAACGCTTCTGTTTTTCAGAACCTCAGTAATATCTTCCCTGTTATCCTCTACTTTATTGCTGCCTTGGTAACCTTCGTCACGATGGGACGCTTCGTCGAGGAAGAACGGATTAAGGCAGGGACATTCAAAGCTCTTGGTTACCAAAACAAGGACATCATCCGTAAATTTATTATTTATGGATTTGTAACCAGCATGATTGGTACTGCTATTGGGGTTGCTGCAGGTCACATTCTCCTTCCAACTATCATATACAATAGTTATAAAGAGCGGATCCTCCTCGCACCGATTGAGTTACACTTTTATCCATTTAAGACTCTTTTAGCTATTGTCCTTGGTCTTTTGTCCACAGTTCTTCCTACCTTTATGGTAGCCAAGCGCGAATTAGGAGAAAAGCCAGCCCAACTTCTTCTTCCAAAACCTCCAACATCTGGTTCTAAGATTCTTCTGGAGCGCATCACCCCGCTTTGGAACCTGATGAACTTTACACAAAAAGTCACTGCCCGAAATATTTTCCGCTACAAGCAACGGATGTTCATGACTATTTTTGGTGTCTGCGGTTCCATCGCACTTCTCTTTGCTGGACTCGGTATTCGTTCTTCTATTGGAGACCTTAACACACGCCAATTCCCTAACATCATTCGCTATGATATGATTGTCGCAAACAAGGATCATCTGGATGAACAGGAAAAGGAAAATATCCAAAAATTAATTAACGATAGCAAGGTCAAGGAACATCTTTCTATTCATTACGAAATGCTTTCAAAAGAGGCAGGAACTAATAACGATCATCAAGATATCACAACCCTTGTGGTCAAAGACAAGGATCAAGAAACTCTACAACATTACATCAAGCTCAATAATCGTGAAACTGGTCAAAAACTCGAATTGACCGACAAAGGGATTATTATTTCTGAGAAATTGGCAGACTTAGCTGGCGTTTCTGTAGGAGATGAGTTAACCGTTCAAAATAGTCAAGACAAAGATATCAAACTCAAAGTTGCTGGTATTTCTGAAATGTATATGGGCCACTTCATCTTTATGAATGAAACTACTTACAGAAATGCTTTTGGTAAAGAGGCGAGCCAAAACGCTACTATTCTAACACTGAAGAATCACTCAGACAAAAACGTTGAGCAAACAGCCAGTCAATTTATGGAGCTTGATGGTGTCAAAGGTGTTGTTCAAAATACTACTCTAAAGGCACAAATCAAGACCATCGTCAACTCCCTTAGCCGTGTTATGGCAGTATTGATTGGGATTTCTGTTCTTCTTGCTTTAGTTGTTCTCTTTAATTTGACAAATATCAATGTGGCAGAACGTATCCGTGAGTTATCAACCATTAAGGTTCTAGGCTTCTTTAATAGAGAAGTGACACTCTACATCTATCGAGAAACCATTTATCTCTCTATCATTGGTATCTTGGTTGGATTCGGACTTGGTTGGGGATTGCATCAATACATGGTAGAGGTTATCCCTCCTGAAAATATCATGTTCAATCCAGGTCTGAGCTGGCTCATCTATGCTATTCCAACACTTGTAGTTATTGTCATTCTGACAGGTCTCGGTATTTTTGTGAACCAACACCTTAAGAAAGTCAATATGCTCGAAGCCCTAAAATCTGTTGAGTAACATACGATTTAAGCTAATAAAGTAGAGCTAAAGTACAAGGATAACTTCCCTGTTCTAGACAAACGTCATTGTGGGCGTTTGTTTTTTTATTTTTTAAATGATTTACTTTATCATCTGGTATTTCCATCCAAAAATCTGATTTGGAGCAAAATAAAAAGGGATATTCGCTATTCATTTCACCAATTTTTTGATAGTGAACAAGGAGACACATTCTTTTGGATGACTCTTATACTCCAGTCATCTATGTCATGTAAATACAATAGTCCAGACAAGGGCATGATGGAATCCTTCTTTAGTATTTAAAAATCGGAAATGTTTTATGGTTATGAGAAGACGTTTAAGTCAATTGAGCATTTGGAACAAGCTATTGTAGACTATATTAATTATGACAACAACAAACGCATTAAGATAAAACTAAAACATACTAAGATTAGTAGTGAGGAAATCTCCGACGGGAGAAAGTACTCACTACTTTTTTCGTTATGTTAAAGTAGAGGTGTCTTGTTAAGTCGATGAGTCCTTTGGCGCTAGACGTCGTAACTAAAACTGGCAAGACACCTGTTTTAGGAAGAATGTTATCAAAGTATGTGGGACGAAAAACGTCGAGTATTGAAAATGACATCACTAAAGCAAGGAATCATTCAAGACAAAGAGGTAATATCATGCGAGTAGTTTTTGGTATTGACGTGAGTAAAGCAAGTTCAGAAGTAGCCATCTTGGTCAATGGAGAAAAAGTACATGGCTATACCATACCCAATGATGCAATCGGATTTAATCGACTACTTGGGGACTTGAAGACTGTTCACCAGCCAGAGATTGTCTTCGAGGCGACTGGTGTCTATTCTCGTCGTCTTCAGGCCTTCTTTGAGGATAATAGTTACGCTTATACACGGCTCAATCCTTTAGAATCCAAAAAACAACTAGATAGCTTACGAGTACGTAAAACCGATAAGATTGACGCTGAAAAACTAGCTATGTCTCAGTTCATCCTCAATCGTAAACCAAGCTATGTCCAAGAAGCGCTTTACCAAGAATTACGCGATCTCAGTCGTTTCTATCAGAATCTTACTGAGGATATTGTCTGCGCTAAAAACCGTCTGCACAAGGTTTTACAGGTCACTTTTCCTGAATTGGAAAACATCTTGTCAGCACCAACTGGGGAACAATATTGGAACTTGGTAATAACTTTTCCATGTAATAGTTTTGTACTGGAGTCGGATGACGCCACATTAACAGCTACCATCCGTCAGTCTACGGCAAAACGCATCTCTGAAAAACGTGTGACTTACTTAGTAGATAAGCTTACAAAACTAGCTAATCATTCTTATTGTGCGGTCAAGAAAACCTCTCCAGTGATAGAAGAGGTCAAATACTATGCAAGGGAGTTACTTAGGCTTTCTGAACACAGACAAGGTGTTTTAGAGGAGATGGTAACATTGGCTCAATCTTTGCCAGAATACGAGATTTTACTCTCTATTCCTGGAATAGCCGAAACCACAGCGACAAGTATTATTGGCGAACTTGGTGATATTCGTCGATTTCACTCTGCCAATCAAATCAATGCTTTTATCGGCATTGACCTCA